>Ga0209430_1000394_pt1 | contig 46360 bp, 40 predicted proteins | sample BarGraIncub1133A_FD_184504 | JGI IMG/M metagenome (GOLD analysis project Ga0209430, IMG submission 184504) | Arctic peat soil microbial communities from Barrow, Alaska - Barrow Graham LP Incubations 11-33A (SPAdes) (version 2) | ecosystem: Environmental > Terrestrial > Soil > Wetlands > Peat... | reverse complement strand
GGATGAAGATTTGAGGATTCATCGTAAGAAGCAAAAGAAATTTAGATGAATTTAGCAAAAAATCTGCGTAAAAATTTCATACGCAGATTTTCGGTATAACAATAAAATATGGAGATTTTATGTGGGTTGATAATGGTTGATAATTCATTAATTCATTAAATTTCGATAACAGATATTTACAGGTTGTTAAATGTACAGTATATTGAGTATATGTACATTTAGATAAGGAGTATTATTAATGAAATCTACAAAATTAGTATATACCTGTAGTTATTGCAGCGGAATTATTCTATTTATTCTTGGTGCTTTCCTTTTGTTTAATATAAAAACTGCACCTCCACCCCCAGTTCAAGATGTTTCTACTCCTTCAAGCAATTCAAAATCAATAGACATCATTACCAAATATACGGGAAACCAAAATCCCATAAATTTTTTGGTGTTTATAAAAGAAGCCTCTGGACTAAACACAGATACTATGATTATTGCTCACTATGAACCAAGTACAAAGCAGATAAGCTTGTTAACTGTTCCTAGGGATACAAAACCCAGCAACAATGCTAACTATAAGATAAATTCTGTTTACTATTTAGGTTTAAATAAATACGAACGCTCTAAAGAACTTTCAGAAGCAGAAAAGAAACATAAAGCAGTAGAATATGCTACTCAAACAATAAGTAATCTAACTAATATCCCTATAGATTATTATATATACCTTGAGATATCTACCGTAAGAGAAATTGTAGATAGATTGGGCGGAGTTTACTTTGATGTTCCTGCTGATTTGAAGTATACTGACCCTACCCAAGACCTTTATATTGATCTTAAAAAGGGATATCAGCTTTTAGATGGTGACAAGGCCGAACAGCTTTTACGTTTCAGAAAACCATTTAGCTTATCTCGTGCTTCAGCAGATTTGAAAGAATATTATGATGGTTCGGACTTAAAAAGGACTGAAATGCAGATAAAATTTTTGAATGAATTAATTCAGCAGAAGGTTAATTTATTAGAGCTTCCAACGCTTATTCCAATTATAAAATACACCTTTGAAAACGTTATAACAAACACTTCTCTTACAGATACTCTTTCATTGTTTAGTGCCTTTACTCAAGCGTCTAGACCAAGTATGAATACATTCAAATTGTATGGCTTGGATAAAAGAATAAATAATGCTGAATACTTTATTTATATTGATAAAATAGAAGATATAAAAACAAGGGACAGATTTGATGCACAAGAGATAATTGATAAGTATTTTACATCCAAATCAAATTCATTTTTTCCAGATAAAAGTAAACGATATGACTATCAATCTATTTTAGATAGTAATCCCTCCAACTCAGAAACAGATTCCCAGGGAGATGGCAAGGATAAACCTTAAATAAACCTTAATACCTCAGCTTTCTCGGTTAGAAGCATTTTAATAACAGGACGGTAGCTGTATCTGCCGTCCTGTTAAGATTAGTACATTATTACTGGGAAAGTTGTAAAAATTTCATCTGTGAAATCAGTTCTTGATATTCAGCCTCGAGCTCCTCATTATCTGAATTAGTTTGCGATAGCTTTGACAACACTTCAGTCATGCGCATTTGCAATATAATCTTTTGAGTCTGGCTGCTTTCTTGTATTTTCGAAATGTTATGTCTAGCTTCAAAGGCTTTCAAATTACCGTCAAACTCTAAAATCTTTTTATTTTTTACCACTAGCAGCCTTTGAGCAACTGCGTTAACAAAAGCCTTGTCATGAGATACAAACAAAACTGTTCCTTCATACTCGCAAAGTATATTTTGCAAAGCCTCGATTGATGCAATATCTAAATAGTTTGTTGGTTCATCAAGCAATAAAACATTTGCACTGGAAACAAATAGCTTTGCAAAGCTAACCTTTATTCTCTCGCCGCCACTTAACACCCCTACTTTTTTATAAACATTCTCGCCACTTAGTATCAGTCTTGCTAGGATTGTTCTTGCAGTAGTTTCACTTTGCACACTTTCCTGCATCACATTTTCAAGTACATTTTTTTGGAGATCTAAGTTCTCAAAGCCTTGACAAAAGTATCCCAGCACAGCCTTTGGAACAACATTTATACGTTTTTCGGATAGTACACTATTTATATCCAGTCCATCCACATTTTGTCCCTTCAATTCACCTAAATTATTTTGCTCAAAATTACTATAAATCTGATTTAGCAGCGTTGTCTTACCCACCCCATTCTCACCTATAATAGCTTGCTTCCTGCCCTTATATACCTGAAATTTTGCATTTGCAAATATTTCTCTCCTATCATAACAAAAGCTCAAGTCATCACTTGAAATCACTATTTTATTATGCGGTGGATTGGTCAACGAAAAATCAAGCTTTATGCTTGAAAGCTCTTTTGGCTTGTTTTTGATCTCCAATTTTTCAAGCCTAGTATTTATGCTTTTGGCTGCATCGTGTATCTTTTCCTGCATTTCATTGGAATTACGTTTATGCAAGCGAGCCTCAGAATTACCCATACGTGTTGGAGTTTTTTTTATGGCTTTGGCTCGTGCTTTACGGTTTACAATAGCTTCCTCAAGATGTTTTTTTTCATCAACATAGTTTTCATACTCAAACCATTCCCTGTTCACCATTTTTTGCTTTTGCTGCTGATAAAAGGAAAAGTTGCCTTCGTAAAATGTTATCCGTCCATTTGATACCTCAATTATTTTGTTGCATATACTATCAAGCAGGTCTCTGTCATGACTTATGAGTACCAGTGATTCTGCTTTCGAGAGCTTGTTCTTTAAAAGTAGAATCCCCTTAAAATCAAGGTTTGCTGTGGGTTCATCTGCAAAAAGCAATAAACTGTTTTTGCTCAAAGCACTTGCAATTTTTAGCCTTGTTTGCTCTCCACCACTTACTTTAACGCTCTTGATTTTATCCTGAACAGCAAATTCGCTCAGAACTTTGGCATCTGCTACGATTTCTTCATCAGAAAATTGCTTGATATAGGCAGCTTCACAGAACCTTTTGACAATACCTTCATCTGGCAGCAGCTCACCAGCAAGAATATTCAAAAGTGTAGTTTTTCCTGCTCCGTTTTGACCAACCACACCTATCTTATCTCCACTTCTGATTTTCAGCTGGTCAAATGATAATATTTCTCTATCACCAAAGTTCTTTTTAATATTTAATGAATCTAAAATAAGCATAAAAAAATCTCTCCTTCGCTTGTTTAGCTGGAAAGATCAAATAAACACAATTTTTAATGGTTATAGCGTAACTTAACTCACGCTAAAAAAGCGGAAGTATTAGCGGCCGTAAACATCCCAAAATAAGCTATTAGGTATGTGTTATTTAACTAATCCAGCACAAATAAGGGCGTAACGCCCAAATAAAATCTCAATTGATTTTAAAAGCTGAATTAGTCAATTCTCATTAATCCAATACCTTACCCTTTCACAAAATTACTCTATGGCGCCTGAAATTGCCAACTATATGATAATATAAGTTTCTCAGGCAAAACACTAATTGCTCAGCACTTCTCATAGAGTATTCAACGTATTATATAAATTGAATATATATAATACGTCCATATTCAGTATATAACATTAATACAAAGAGAGCAATATTATTGCTATTTAAAGTTTATTAATTAAAATAAACGAAGGAAATTTCTTATAATGAAATATAATGAAAAAGCACTAATTGTGATTATCCAAAACTTACGGTCCCTTGGAATAATTCTTATATGCTTACCAAAAACAAACGCAATCAGCTCTATATAAGCAAGTGCGCCTATTATTATACCAAATACAGGAACGATGTTAAATCTAAGTGAACCCAAAATATCACCTTTTAATAAGTGCTGAACACTTCTAGTGTTGCCACAGCCTGGACAGTAAATATCAAAAAAGGTATAACTGGGGCACGCTGGAAAGGTATTACCTAAATAATAAAGTGCATCTCTAAAGAAACAAAGCAGACCTATTGCAACAAACGGAAAAACGCAAACTAAAACTTTTATCCAAAGCGACTTATTTTTCAACGTAACCTCCCCATTTGCCGAATAGCTGCTATATAGTAAATGTTTGATAATTAGGAATAACTAAATAATATCTTTCCCCTTCAAAACTGTGTTTTATAAATTAGTTAATTCTTAGTTTTTCATTTTACAACTGGAATTTGTGCACGAATACTATCTACCATATCCAAATCTAAATCAACAAAAACTATCTGTTCTTTTTCATCAGCTCTAGCCAAAACATTTCCCCATGGGTCACATAACATTGAGTTTCCATAAGCAACATAGCTAGCTTCCGTATTCCTCGCAGGAGACACAGCCGCATGAAACGCTTGATTATCAAGAGCTCTAGTCCGTACTAGTAGTTCCCAGTGTGCAGGGCCTGTGGTCATATTAAAGGCACCTGGAGTAATAATGACTTTGGCTCCAGCTTTGCTCATTTCTGCATAAAGCTCACTAAAACGCATATCAAAGCAGATAGCAACACCTATTTTGCAATATTCTGTATCTACAACAGTGCTTTGATTGCCGCTAGATAAAACATCAGATTCCTTAAAACGTATGCCATTCTTGATATCGACATCAAATAAGTGCATTTTTCTATGCTTTCCAATGATTGAACCAGTTCTGTCAAAAAGCAAACAAGTATTGTATATACGTCCTTCACAAATCTCGGGAATCGAACCGGCAACCACGTACATATCATTATACTTGGCAGAGGTTGAAATGACTGATAAAGTTTCGCTATTTTCTAAATTTTCAGCATATATTGGAAAGCTATGAGTATCATATGGGCAATTGAACATTTCTGGCAATACAGCAATGTTTACATTTTTCTGCCCACAAATTTCAAGCATCTCCACTGCTTTTTTAAGATTATCCTGCTTACACTCTGTAACCTGCATCTGGCATAGCCCTAGCTTTATTTTATTCATACAGCACCTCATAGTAATAGCTTTTAACTATATATTATCAAAACATAATGTACATAGCAATTTTTGAAGGCGCTAAATGTCTATAATTTATTCTGATTTGTACCAAGAAACTCAATTGTTTAACATATCCTTTAGAGATACCTCTGCATGGTGATAACGCGTTCTTTTTTGGGTTTTATCATGATAATTAATGCTGTTGTTGGGACACCACTGGATACATGCCATACATTGCTCACATTTATGCTCCCATACTAGATGTACATTTTCTATATGAATGTTTTGCGCTGGACATACCTTAATGCATATTCCACAGCTATTACAATTCCCATTACAATGGAATCCTGCGTCAAGTATGGCAAGATCATATCTTTTATTTATTGTTTTTTCTCTAAGCTTCTCATTATTAAGCACAAGTTTTTCAAAGAACCGGGTACCTTCTGGGCCAGCGCATTGCTTTTGCCCAATGATATTAACTATATTTCTTATGGTTTTTTCTGATTTCAGGTAAACTATGTTGTTATAAACATTTGGAAAAGCACTGTATTCTACAATATAATTTCCGGGCATCATAACTGAAAATTCTCCATCAAGTTCATGCCCCATTATATTCACTTGATTTCGTAAACCTTCCAACGCGATACCTCTCATTCTACCATGAGTTGCAACTCCAAATTTATATTGCTTTTTTTTCATAATCAGTTTCTTTACAAAATTTTCTACTAATACAGGCATTTGATAGTAGTACACAGGGAAAACTATTCCTACCCTATCATACTGAGTTGTATCTATTTCGTTTTGGTCATATTGAATTTTTAGAAGTTTTGTTTCTCCTAGTTGATATGCTATTTTTCTTGCCACAGCCAAGCTATTTCCAGTTCCACTAAAGTAATATATAACATTTCTCATAAATAATTCTCCTTTTAGTTATGAAATACTATATAGTATATTTCATAACTAATAATATACTTTCCGATTAATAGTGTCAATATGTTTTGAAATTTTGTTTATTGCATTTCAAAACATGGTATAATAGGTATAATACTTTTAAGGAGCTTTTTGATGAACAAATATGAAATACGAACAAATAAAAAAAAGGAAGCCATTTTAAAAGCTTCTCTTGAATTATTCCAAAAAAACGGCTTCGCAAACACAAGCATAAAGGAAATTGCTGCACTCGCTAAGGTCTCCCAGGTTTCTATTTACAATTATTTCGGCAGTAAAAATCTTTTAGTAAAAGAAGCAATTGCGGCTCTTATGGACGATATGCTTATAATGGCAGAAGAAATCCTATCTCTTGACATATCGTTTCCCCAAAAGCTAAGAAGAGTTCTTTCCCTTTGCCCCGAAGAATTCAGTCATTCTGTAGAAGAATTCTTTACAATTACTGCCCTTGAAGACCCGCAGATGGTACAAGCCATATTTAACACTTTTGAGGATAGAAAAATGCTTCTTTACGAAAAATATATTGACGCTGGAAAAGAAGCTGAATGTATTGATGCCTCCATACCTACAGCTACAATTCTCGATTATGTGAAAGCGTTCGATGCCCTTGGAAATACGCCAAAATATCTTGAGCAAGCCGTGAAATACAGAGATGATTTACTTAAATTATTTATTAGTGGACTATTAATAAATAGCTAATATAAAAGATATTGCTGATAGTGCATTTCATAATGAATGTCATGAAATTACTAGTTCTATCATCAGATATTTTTGATGCTAACTCAATAAAATACATAGTCATTGATGGAGCAGGCCACGGGATAAATCATGAGTTTGCTTCAATCGTTAATATCAAGATTTGTGAGTACCTCTCTGGTAAAATGATATTTAATTAAACCCGCACACAATAAACTCAAGAGGAGGATGAATACACTTTCTATTCATCCTCCTCTTGAGTTTTTAATGCTGATTAGTTAGTTTTTCAAGCTATGCAAAGGGGCTGGTATTCTTCCACCTCTATTGATAAAATCTGAACTTCCGTATGAATTCACCTTCATTACTGGTCCAGAGCCTAGCAAACCGCCAAATTCAACCCTGTCCCCTACTTTTTTGCCTGGAGCTGGGATAATTCTAACAGCAGTAGTTTTTGTGTTCACAACGCCAATTGCCGCCTCATCCGCAATGATTGCAGAAATAGTTTCAGCAGATGTGTCACCTGGAACAACAATCATATCAAGCCCAACCGAACACACACAGGTCATAGCCTCAAGCTTATCAAGTGACAAAGCGCCACACTCTACAGCATCAATCATTCCAGCATCCTCACTTACGGGTATAAATGCACCACTTAGGCCTCCAACAGAGGAAGACGCCATAACTCCGCCCTTCTTTACCGCATCGTTTAAAAGTGCCAAAGCAGCTGTTGTACCATGAGTTCCACACTTTTCCAAACCCATCTCCTCAAGAATATGAGCAACACTATCACCTATTGCAGGAGTAGGTGCAAGAGACAAGTCAACAATTCCAAAAGGAACATTTAGTCTGCGGGATGCCTCTCTAGCTACCAACTCGCCCATTCTGGTTATCTTGAATGCAGTCTTTTTTATAGTTTCAGAAACGGTACCAAAGTCCGCGCCCTTCACCTTTTCAAGAGCACATTTGACAACACCAGGGCCGCTAACACCAACATTTATAACACATTCCGGCTCACCAATGCCATGAAAAGCCCCTGCCATAAATGGGTTGTCCTCAACAGCGTTTGCAAATACAACTAATTTTGCACATGCTATTGCACAACTATCAGCTGTTAGTTCAGCACATTTCTTTATAACCCTACCCATTTCAGCAACAGCATCCATGTTGATACCGGCTCTTGTAGATGCAACATTTACAGATGAGCAAACCTTTTTTGTAGTGCTGAGAGCCTCTGGGATTGAAGCAATAAGTCTCCTATCACCTTTGGTATAACCCTTGTGAACCAATGCAGAGTAACCCCCAATGAAGTTTACACCAACTGTATCAGCAGCTCTGTCCATTGCTTGTGCAAACTTTGCATAATCCTCGCTATCACAGCTTTCAGCTATCAAAGCGATAGGCGTAACAGAAATCCTTTTATTTATAATTGGGATTCCATATTCTTTTTCAATGTTCTCACCTGTAATAACAAGCTTTTCAGCATACCTGGTTATTTTTTCATATATCTTATTACAAGAAATATTCAAATCGGGATGGCAACAATCTCTAAGTGAAATACCCATTGTTATAGTTCTGATGTCAAGATTTTCTTTTTGGATCATATCTATTGTTTCAATTATTTCAAAAGGACGTAACATTAGCATTTACCTCATATTCTATGCATTGAATTAAAAATATCTTCATGTTGAATCTGGATTTTTAAGCCCATCTCAACTCCCTTGTTTTGAAACTTTTCAGAAAGATCATGAAATGGGATATTACATTTAGAAATATCCACAAGCATAATCATTGTAAATACATCTTGCATAATAGTTTGAGTTATATCAAGTATATTAACATTACTATCTGCTAAAATATTGCTTACCCCTGCAATTATTCCCACACAATCTTTTCCAATAACTGTTATGACTGCTCTCACTGTCACTACCTCCTAAATATGTTCTTATTACTTAGTTGCTACTTAATAAACTGTATTATATATCTTTGTTATATAAATATCAATTGCGAACATATGTTTGATTTTCACTTTTTTATATGATATACTTTCACTAAAGTATATTGGTTTGTTATTTGTTTCGAAATCTTAATACTAAAAAAATGGTTTATAAGAGAGATTTATATGAATTTATTCGATAAGCTTGGTGTTTTAGCTGACGCCGCTAAATACGATGTCTCTTGTTCCTCAAGCGGTGGGACTAGAAATAATAAAAATGGTGTTGGCAACAGCCATACTGCTGGCATCTGCCACACCTGGTCTGATGATGGCAGATGTGTTTCTCTGCTGAAAATTTTGCTATCAAATGAATGTATTTATGATTGCGTTTACTGTGTAAATAGGGTGTCAAACGATGTGACTCGAGCTAGTTTTACAGCAGATGAGGTTATAGAGCTCACGATGAATTTTTATAGGCGGAATTATATTGAAGGGCTTTTTCTAAGCTCGGCTGTGCTCAAAAATCCTAGTTATACTATGGAATTAATGCTTGATATAGTTCGAAGGCTTCGCAATGAGCATGGGTTTTATGGATATATACACCTCAAGGGCATACCTGGTGCTGATGAAAAGCTTATAAACGAAGCTGGTATGTTCGTCGATAGAATGAGCATTAATATTGAGCTTCCTTCAGACAAAGGCCTTGAAGTCTTAGCACCACAAAAGCCTAAGAAAGCATTACTAAGGCCTATGCAGCAAATAAATAACAAAATTATTGCCTCTAAAGAAGAACACAAAACCTTCAAATCCAGTAAATTGTTTGTCCCTGCTGGTCAGAGTACCCAGCTTATTATAGGCGCCACGCCCGACAGAGACTTAAGTATTCTAAAGCTCTCTGAAGCACTATATGACAATTTCAATTTAAAAAGGGTATATTACTCTGCCTATGTTCCTACTTTGACAGATTCAAGACTCCCTGCTTTGATTAAGCCACCTCTACTTAGAGAGCACAGGCTTTATCAAGCAGATTGGCTTCTCAGATTTTACGGATTTAGTGCTGATGAGTTGCTTAGCAAAGCCAACCCCGACTTTAGTCCAGAGCTCGATCCAAAAGCTGATTGGGCACTTAGAAACCTTCATTTATTCCCTATTGAGATTAACTCGATAGATTATGAGATGCTTTTAAGAGTTCCTGGGATTGGTATTCAATCAGCTAAAAGAATTATTGCGTCAAGGCGAGTTGGTAGGCTAAACTTTGACAACTTAAAAAAAATAGGTGTTGTTTTGAAGAGATCTGGACACTTCATTACTTGCCAGGGAAAGACTTACGAAACTTATAGCAAAAATGAATCTGTTGTAAAGGAATCTCTTGTTTCTTCGAAATTGCTTCCTCAAAGCAAGAAGGCTGTTGTTGGGCAAATGTCGTTATTTTCAACCAGTAATGATTATGATATAGGCAGAAACACATCTAATTTATACCTTTTTGATCAACCCTCAAACACCAAGCAATGGCTTAGCTACTACGATCAGCCACAAGATGGGAGGCTGTTGCTCAGTGATATACATTTATGATGGAACCTGGGATGGCTTTTTGACTGCAGTTCACCATTATTATTATGACCGTCAAAGCGTCACAAACATAGAATCAGCTCTCTCCTATCGCCCCAATTTGATAGATGACTATAAAAACATTATCGTTGATACTTCCAGGGCAAAGTCGGTAGAAAAAGCTATTTTAGATAAAATATCCTTTGATAGCCTAGATAACATAATGCGTTGTTTTTTCTCAGAAACAGAAGGACGTGAAATGTGGATTATCAGATATATTAAAATAGGGTTCAAAATCGGTAGCAAAATTGACTGTATGCTTGGAGATCCAGCTGTTTTAGATGTTTTACAGCCTGCTAGGAAAGTCAAATTCGAGTGCCATCGAATGCTTGGCTTACTTCGTTTTGAGCTTCTTGAGAGCAATATTTATTATGCTAAAATTCAACCCGATCACAATATTATCACTTTTATTTCTTCCCATTTCAAGGAACGTTTTGCAGACCAAAACTGGGTTATTCATGACACCAAAAGAAGCCTTGCAGCTCTATATAACACCAAGAGGATGCTTATTTCATACATGAACTTAACTAATATTCCAAACCTCCATGCCGATGAACTCAAATTTCAATCGCTTTGGAAAAACTATTTTAAGCACATAGCAATCAAGAGCAGGTTTAATCCAAAGCTGCAAAAGCAATTTTTGCCCAAACGCTATTGGAAGCATCTAACAGAAAAAACGTAAATTAATTTTAATTAATTTAAGGATAGCCGACAACAAGTCAACTATCCTTAACTATTCACCAAGTTTTTATAAATTCCGTCGGCATCAGCCGACTACCATAACTATTTACTATTCATTTTTCACTATTCACTTGCTTTTAGTCTATTCACTTGCTTTTAGCCTATTAACAAGTTCCTTAAATACATTTCCGCGATGCTCAAAATTCCTGAACATATCAAAGCTAGTACTTGCAGGAGATAGTATTATGCAGTCACCAGGGGTTGCCTCCTCATAAGCCTTGTTTACAACATCTTCATAAGTATCACAATGGATTATTTTCAATTCACATTCAATATCTGTTTGATGAATGTAATTATTGAAAGCCTCCTCAATCCTAGTTGCAGTGGCACCAATCAATACAAGACATTTAACTTTTTCGGCAATCAACTGCCCCAATGGTTCATATGGTATACCTTTATCCTTGCCGCCTGCTATAAGAATCACTTTGTTCTTAAAGGTACTGAGCGCAGCAATTGTTCTTGAAGGGCTGCTATCTATTGAGCTATTGTAAAATTTGATACCGCCTAGCTCCCTTACTAACTCAATTCTATGTTCAACGCCATTAAAAGTAGTTGCTATTTTTCGAATAGTTTCAGGTTTCACAAAATCTATTGTTGCAGCCGTAGCAGCCATATAGTTTTCAATATTATGAACACCAGGTATTTTAATGCTATCTGCGTCAACTATCTCTATTTCCTTTCCATCATTTTTAACAATAATTTTCCCGTTTTGAAAAACAACACCATTATTAAGATTATTAATCCTTGAAAAGTATACACATTTCGCTTTTGCTTCATCACCAAAGCTCCTTGTAATAACATTGTCAAAATTGAGAATTAGCTTATCTTTATCAGTTTGGTTGATAAAAATATTCTTCTTTGCATCAATATACTCCTGCAATGACTTATGTACATCCAAATGATTAGGAGAAATATTTGTTATTACAGCTATCGAAGAACAATTTCTTATAGTTATTAGCTGAAAACTACTCAATTCTAAAATCACCTTATCTGTTTCTAGCACATCATCTATTTTGCTCAGAAGAGGAGTTCCTATATTGCCACCTAACCAACAATTATAACCTTCCTCAGTCAATATTTTATATATCAAGGTAGTAGTTGTGGTTTTGCCGTCACTACCAGTTACTGCAAACACCTGTGCTGGACAAAGATTAAGAAAAACCTCCATCTCAGAAGTAAGCTCTGCGCCTCTATCTACTGCATCGACTAGTTCTGGCAAATCATGTCTCATGCCAGGAGTACGGAAAATCACATCAAAACATTTAAGTCTTGATAAGTAATCATTCCCAAGGCTATAATGAACTGGAAGCCCCTCAAGCTGAGAAAATGCATCCTTAAGATTCTCTGAAATGTTTTTATCAAATGCGGTTACATCAACCCCAAGATTGATAAGATATTTAATTAAAGGAATGTTGCTGATACCAATCCCTAATACAGCTACCTTTTTACTCTTTATGTCATTTTTAAACTGTTCAAGCTTGCTATTCATACTTAACCCTCCTTCAATAAACTAAGTCTTCTTTATCTTTGCAGAGATACTAATTTCCCACTCTACGAGTATTCGATAAGTATCTCTAAGCTCGAAATAAGTGCGGCTAGAGTTCAGAAAACTTCATCTGAACTAAGTCTTCTTTATTTCTATTGCAAAAGTAATCTATTTATAGTAGAATACAAATGCACTATAGTTACGCGGATATGGCGGAATTGGCAGACGCGCATGGTTCAGGTCCATGTGAGAGCAATTTCTTGCAGGTTCAAGTCCTGTTATCCGCACCAAAAGAGTTTGAAAATTTATTTTCAAGCTCTTTTTATTATTACTTAATATCTTGAAAACTAAACCTATCTGCTTCTTTTGTATAAAAAAATGTTTTAAGCGATTTAAAATTATATTTACTGGCCATTATTAATTGCTCTGTACTTCCAACAAACAAAATACCTTGTGGATTTAATGACATATTAAAATTCTTATAGATATCATTCTTTGCTTCCTCGGTGAAGTAGATAAGCACATTTCTACAAACGATTAAATCAATACCTATTGGATAAGAGTCTCTGAGAAGATTGAACTGTTTAAACTCAACACAATTCTTTACTTCGTCCTTTATCTTAAAGCTATCACCTATTACTGTGAAATATTTATTCTTCATTTCATTAGGTAAATTTTCTAAACTTTTTGATGTATATATGCCGATTTGAGCCTTTTCTAATGATCCCAAATCAATATCTGTAGCAAGTATCTTTATTGAGCTAAGTGGCAAAAGCTTATTTAAAACCATTACAAGAGTATACGGCTCATCACCAGTTGAACAAGCAGAGCTCCAAATTGTAATTTTTTTCTTATTACTCAATAAAAGAGGTATAATCTCTTTTTCAAGGACTTCCCATTGATCAGGATTTCTGTAAAATTCAGAAACATTAATAGTAATATAATTTATAAACTCTTTAAATAAATCCTTATTAACCTTCAATACCTGCACATATTCTTTATATGTATCAATGTTATTTTTTTTTATCAATGCATCAATTCTTCTCTTCATTTGCTTCTCTTTGTAAAGAGTAAGGTTGATTTTTGTCATTTTCAATATTTCTTCTTTAAAGCCCTCATATTCCATAATTTAACCTCATCATTAATATTCTATTCTGAAAGGGGTATATTTGATGTATATATTGATATAATCACTTTTGCTTAATAGCAAATGAAAAACAAGGCTAGATTTTAGTTGTTCCTTTTCATCTAAATAAAGGATGTACCGAGGTACATCCTTTATCTGTACTATAAACAATTATTAATCTTTTTGCTCTGCTATACTGTCTGCTATAGTATTTGGCATTTCTTCTTTATGTTCAGTTGGAAGCTCTTCTGCTTCAGTGGCAGAAACATCTTCCTCTTCCTTCTTTGTACCAACAGGATCAATTGGATTTACATCTTTAATGCTTAGGCTAATTTTCTTTGATTCAGCATTAAGCTCAGTAATCTTTACTTCAACCAGTTGACCAACTTTAAGAACGTCACTTGGCTTACCTAAACGAACTGATGATATTTGTGAAATGTGTACTAGTCCATCAATTCCTTGCTCGATTTCAACAAATGCACCAAATGGTACCAATCTAACTACTTTACCAGAAATAATATCTCCAACATGATATTTTTCAATTGCTTTGATCCAAGGATTGTCCTCTTGCTTTTTGTAGCCAAGTGAAATACGTTTCTTTTCTTTATCAAACTCAAGTACAGTAACAATTATTTCATCCCCAGCCTTAACAATTTCAGATGGATGTTTGATTTTAGTCCAAGAAAGTTCAGATAAGTGAACAAGTCCATCAACTCCGCCTATATCAACAAAAGCACCAAAGTCCATAAGACTCTTAACTTGGCCTTCGTATGTTTTACCTACCGCAATACTGTTCCAAACCTCACTTGATGCACTTTCTTTATTCTTTTCAATTATTGCTCTCGAAGAACCAACTACTTTCCTCTTCTGTTTGTTGATCTCAATAATCTGAACTTGTAAAACCTGCTTAACAAATTCTGAAAGATCTTTAATAAATCTATCACTTATTTGTGATGCAGGAATAAATATTTTTACACCGTAAGCATACCCGATTATACCACCATTTACTTTTTCGTTAACCTTAACTGTAACTGGTTTCTTTGTTTCAAAAGCAGCTTCAAGAACATCCCAGCCTTTAACCGCATCGACTTTCGTTTTGCTTAACATAACAGTACCTTCACTATCGTTAACTCTAACTACAAAAACATCAATCTCGTCTCCAACCTTAATTGATTTTTCAGGATTAAAATCTACGTCATCTGAAAACTCATGCATTGGGATAATTCCATCTGATTTAAAACCCAAGTCAACATATACTTCATTAATGTTATATCCGATAATTTTTCCTTTTGCAATTTGACCCGTTGTTAAAGTTACTAGAGAGCTTTCAAATGCATCAGCAAAGCTCATTTCAAGATCTTGTTCATCTAATTCACTCATTTTATGAATAACCTCCTTGATTACCCAGTCAGGTGTTGAGGCCCCCGCAGTAATACCAATTTTTTTTATTTTTTTTATATCAACCGGTGGAATGTCACTGGCTGTTTGTATTTTATAAGTTCTTTCACAGTTTGCTTTACAAATTTCATATAATTTGTTAGTATTAGAACTTTTTTCTCCTCCAATAACTAATACTAGATCAACTTCTTTTGAAATTTTTTCAGCTTCTGTTTGCCTCTTGTCGGTTGCATTACATATTGTATCAAATTTTAAAACATTTTCAAACCTTTTATTTAAACTCTGTATGATTTTTTCCCATTTTTCTCGAATAAATGTAGTTTGAGCAACTACACAAACACTTTTTGGTGTTTCTTGAAGGCAATTCACCTGCTCTTCATTCTCAATAATTGATGCTGAATTATGGCACCAACCATTTATACCTATAATTTCAGGGTGGGTTTTGTCTCCAATTATAATTATCTGATAGCCTTCTTTGTATTTTTGACAAACTAAGCCTTGAATCTTCTCTACATTTGGGCAGGTGGCATTTACTATTTCAAGTCCTCTCTCATCTAAAGCAGCAATTATATTGGGTCCAACACCATGTGCTCGAATTACAACCTTTGCTGGTGCTATAGCTTGTTCAGGTTCATCAATGGCTATTACTCCATATTTCCTCAAATTCTCTACTACTTGGTCATTGTGAATTATAGGTCCAAGCGTAAATATTTTGTCATTTGACTTAGTAGCTAAATCTAAAACTATATTAACTGCATTATTTACACCGAAGCAAAAACCAGCAGTACTTGCAATGACTAGCTCCATTTAAGTGGGCCTCCATTTTTATATAGTAATAACTAAATAATAACTTCCCATTTTTGAAGGGGCTATTTTCTGCCACTACATCGTTGTCATCAGTTGTAATAAAGCGATTATTACGCCTTCTTCCGCCTTGTATTGACAAAAAATTTCTCCCTTCAAAATCGTGTTTTATTATTTAGATATTCCTTTCATTGGCATATTCATTGTAAAAATATAAAATCTTTTCAACTACGTCATCTATTGTCAAAAAAGTAGAGTCTACTTCAATTGCATCCGCCACCTTGACAAGTGGTGCAAAAGCTCTAGAACTATCGTTATTATCTCTATATATGATATCAGCTCTTACTTCTTCAAAATTAACTTTTTGACCTTTTTGCACTAACTCATCAAATCTTCTTCTCGCTCTTTCCTCAACAAACGCTGTTAAAAATATTTTTAAATTTGCATTTGGTAACACATATGATCCAATATCCCTACCATCCATAACAACATCTTTATTAGCAGCTATTTTACGCTGTAGTTCAACTAATTTTAATCGCACCTCCTGGAAAACTGCAACGTCTGATGCACCAACAGATATCTGTGCAGTTCTAATAGCCTCTGAAACATCAACTCCATCTAGAAATATCCTTTGAATGTTGTTTTCATGTGAAATGGCTATATCAATATTTTCTATCATTTTTGCTAAATCCTTTTGAGATTTGGTATCAATGCCGCTATTAGTTGCCTTTAGTGCTACGGCCCTATACATTGCACCTGTATCTATATATATAAATCCAAGAATTGCTGAAACTTTTTTTGCAATAGTACTTTTACCTGCTCCAGCTGGGCCATCAATTGCTATGCTCTTTGACATATTTATCAATCCAATCTCTATTTCAGCCACACCAGCTGTTATTTATTTGCTTAAATCGGGTCTTAATATTGTTGCACCCTTTAGATAGACATGGTTAATATCAAAATTACTCTTATCAGTGTTAAAGTGAATTAATACCCTAACACAGCTTCTTAAGCTGCCAGGTACATCAATTTCATTTGTGCACATCAATGAAATATCTGTCCACCCAAGCTCTCTCGCAGCTATTGCAGGAAAAGTCGCATTTAAATCACTAGTCACTGTAAAAATCGCACTAATAATATTTGATTTGTCTAGATTGTTTTTATTTATAATTTCAATAAGAAGCTCTCGAGTGCCTTCTAAAATTGATTCTTTTGTATTTTCCGAAACAGTTATGGCTCCTCTTATGGCTCTCATAAACATTTATTTCCTCCTGTTAAACGACTCTATGTCCAAGCCCTATTGCAACTTCATTCAAATGCAGTAAGCCTATTCCGAAAAATATTGCAACACCGATGTGATCTTTATATCTTGCTATACCTATCTTGCCACCAACATTCAGTCCAATCGCTTTTGGCATTATCTGAGATATTGCCTCTCGGGTTGCCCCTGCAACGGCTCCTTGCTCTACATGACTTTCGGAAATAACCCCTTCACGTTTTGATGATACTACTGCTCTTTCAACTATCTTCATAACTGATGATATAAACTCACCTCCAAAATCAACAGCAGCAGAATGTATACCAAGTTGACTAAACTCTAACTGTAGTTTCTTTTCAGACGCCCTATCATTGGTCAGAGCTATTTTGATTGCAGCACTTGCAATATCTTTGCTTCCATATTCATAGCTTTCATCATTTTTCATATGTTGGCCTCCAAGGCTAAATCTTTTGAGTTAATATGTTCCCTTAAAGGGTATTTTAGCGAAATAAAACCTATATAAATAATTATATAGGTTTTTCTTATATAAAACAATCTTAAGTTTGAATGCAAACTATGGGTTTACATTATAAGCATTAGTTGGCATCAGTTAATTTGAACCTTTACCAACCTCTGAATGTTTGTTTCAACTTTTGCAACTGCAGTGCTACACTTACTGTTAATATTTGTAGATGCAGAGGCCACTGTTATAATATGATCTAACAGGCTCTGACTTCCATCTATTTCTATTACATCTCCATCTTTAACATTAATGTTCATCTCAAGCTTTTCAAACATCGCCACATTATCACCATTAACTAGTATTCTGACAGTGGGGTCAGGGTCAGTACCTATCATTTTAAGTGTTATTTGCCCTTGATTATAAAGATACTCATCGCTGCTTAATGGTGCACCTATGCTCTTATCTGTTAGGTTCAAAGAATCTCTAGCAGATGGAATGACTAATACTATTTGAACTGAAACGAGTACAACAAAGCATACGATACAAACCACAAAAAGTATATTCTCAAAAATCGTACTTTTGTCTTTATTGTTCTCCTTACTATTGATAAACTTAAAAACCTTTAATTTCATATGTGTGCCCCTAGTTTGTATATTTATATTTACTATATAATATGTACAAATTTAAGGTCAACTAGACATATTTTCTTAAATAATATGTCTTTTAGGAAAATATGTCTAGTTCGTGGGTGTATTAGCTAATAATTTAATTAGCTAATTATTTGGCTCGTTGCAGCTCATACCGGCTAAATAGCCTGTTGAGAAGGCTATTGTAAGGTTAAATCCCCCTGTATATGCATCTACATCAACTATCTCACCTGCAAAGAAAAGGCCACTTACCTTCTTTGATTCCATCGTGGACGGATTAATTTCATTTGTTTTAATACCACCAACAGTTACAATTGCCTCTTTTATAGGCCTAGCCCCGACAATTGAAGTTCGAAGTCCTTTAAGAACAACAACCAGTTTCTTTCTCTCTTCCTTTGTTATCTGATGCACCGATTTTTCAGGATCAATTCCTGACAACCGAATTATCACAGGAATAAGCTTTTGAGGAAGCAGGTCATCAAGTGAATTCTTGAACTGCTTTCTCGAATATTTATCGAAATCTCTCTGAACTCTCTCATCTAGCTTTTCTTCTGAAAGACCAGGCTTTAAATCAATAAAAAGATTAATATCTTTAAAGTCATATGAAAGGAGATGCCTACTAGCACTAAGTATAACCGGACCAGATACACCAAAGTGGGTAAAAATCATCTCGCCGAAATCATTATAAATCTCTTTACCCTGGTTATTTTTAAAGGATACAGAAATGTTTTTAAGGGATAAACCTTGTAAATCCTTTATCCAGCTTTCCTTCGTGAGTAGAGGAATCAGCGACGGTTTCAAAGGAGTTATAGTGTGACCTAGTTTTCTTGCCATAGCGTATCCATCTCCGCTTGAACCTGTTCCTGGATAAGACATTCCGCCAACCGCAAGAATTACTGAGTTAGCCTCGATAACAGTACCATTCAATCGCTCTATTCCAGTTACTTTGCCATTATCTACAAGAATATTTTTCACTGCTGATTCTGTCATTACTTTAACGTTATTCTTAGCTAAAAAGGTTTGAAGTGCATGCATTACATCCTTTGAGGAATCAGAGGTTGGAAAAACTCTGCCACCACGTTCAACTTTTGTATTAACTCCTAGTTCATTAAAAAAGCTTATCAAATCTTGATTAGAAAATGTATAAAATGCGGAATACAAAAAATTCCCGTTTCCCGGTGTATTCTCAATTAATCCATCTATATCTGTATCGTTAGTAATATTACATCTTCCCTTGCCTGATATGAGCAGCTTTTTGCCCAGTCGCTCATTTTTTTCCAATAAAACAACCTCATTGCCTCTTTGAGCAGCAATACCTGCTGCCATAATTCCTGCAGGTCCACCACCAATAACTATTACTTTATTTTTAATCATACTTATCCTTCCATAATTGTTCTAATTCATCTTTAGTTTAAGTCTTCTTTATCCGATGTCTACCTCTACTAATAAGTCTTCTTTACATTTTCTCATCATGGTAGCCGTCGTCTTTTTCGTAGACTTGATATTCATCCCAGATTTTCTCAAGCCTTTCAAAAGTATTGTATACTTCATTTTTTCGTCTCATACCTATAGCTACAATCAAAGCATTAATTAAGCTAAGCGGTGCAACAAGTGAATCTACAAAGGACGCCATATCACTTCGTGCAAAAAGAGACATATCTGCACATTGAGCGACTGGAGATTCAGCGCTGTCAGTCAATGCAATGGTCTTAGCACCTTGATCTTTTGCAAACTGCATGGCTTTAATTGTTCTTTTTGAATAACGAGGATAGCTTATGCCAATAACGACATCACCCTCTTGTGCTCTTATAATTTGTTCAAACATTTCACTCACACTTGTCGTGTGTACAAGCCTAACATTATCAAAAATCAAATTGAAGTAAAAACCAAGAAAACTTGCAAGAGTAGCTGAACTTCTTACACCAAGAATAAATATTCTCTTTGCATTTAAAATTGTTTCCACTATGTCATTAAAATCATTATGGTCAATCTGCTCAAGTGTTATCTTTATCTTGTCCATATCAGACTGCAATACGCTTTTCAAAATGTTATCTTCATTTATCCTGCTTGAAGATACCTCTATCCTTTGCACTGCTGTCAACTTGCACTTAATAAGTTCCTGCAAGACTCTTTGAAGCTTTGGGTATCCATCAAATCCAAGTTCAATAGCAAATCTTACTACAGTTGACTCACTTACGCCAGCTATCTCCCCCAGCTTAGCAGCTGTGACATAAGCAGCCTTATCGTAATGATTAACTATATAATTTGCAATAAGCTTCTGGCCCTTGCTAAAGTCATCATATTTCTGCTGAATAATGTAAATTAAATCACTATTTTTTTGTTTATTAGCCATAGCTCCTCCAACCTAATAATTACTATCAAATCATTTATTTAAAGTGCTCTTCATATCGAGACTTATTAAGTATATATTACCTTTTTGCATGATAAAAATCAAGCAATTGCATTTTTGTGATTGAGTCAATCGAAAGATGCTATACTTATCGTCCATAGCTTCCCATTTTTCTCTTCAGAATTGAGCTTAGTTATTTATTTTTTTTTTAGTAACATATTAACTACTAATCTTACTAATACTAAATGTATAATTTAAAATAAGTGTTGGAGTTTTTATGATACAAATAGATGACGCAGGAAGTGGCAGCTTTGTTGGTGGAACCTGTATAGGCTTTTATAGACCCGAAACAAACGAATATTATTTTGATATTATCCCTGTTGAATTGTACGATACGACAAATTTCAAAAGTAAGCTGTATTTGGACGATGTTGTTGAAATAACTGTCAAAGCTTTTGAAGTATTGCATGTAACTAAATACGAAACTATAGAGATATGTAGAGGATATATGTTTGAAAAGCTCAAGGGCTGGTTAAATTCGCAAGAATTTTGCTGGTATGTAACTCAGATTACAGGGAAGATTCAAGAGGTTGTTGAAAAAAACTTTGAGCTGTACACAATTAGTTTAGGTCTCCCAAAGGAATATATAAAATATACAACTTATCCTTTTCATTTTCATAAGCTGCTTAGATGGGTATTTTCTGATTTTGACAACAGGATATGCTTATGCAAGGTCGGTTGGAAGAGCTGGCAAAAGTTAAAAGATACCATCCCCACTGTTTCATATGATAAAATACAGCATGCCAATTTTTATTGTCTAAAGTGTGGCAAACGCATAAAAAAAGGTTCAGACGTTGCTGTTCTTGAATTTTATAGCAATAAGCTTAATTATGTGTATTTGCATAAGGGGTGTGAGAGTGGTTCATCTTCTCATTTGTAGCAGATGAACTTAGATTTTTGAAAGCTGCTTTATTTATTTGCACTAGAAAACCCAATTGTTTTTGAACCACAACAGATAATCCTGCACATAAGCCCTCGGTACTTCCATGCCAGACAATACTGGATAAAACAGGATAAACAATACAAGAACAATAGCTAAATATGCATAAGTAACATATCTCATATTCTTGTATTTCTCTGTCAAATTTTTGATAACATAAACAATAGCAAGTATCATAAACGGTACAGTTGAGAAATAATGATAAATAAACGTCAACCTTTGAATTGGAATCCAAGGCAGGTATTGGAATGCTATTGCCGTAAATACAACTGTCATTTTGGTTTCTTTTCTTTTTATTGCCATATAAACAGCAGCAAGCACTGCAAAAATTCCTATCCACCACACAGCTGGATTTCCCATGATAGTCATCGATGATGACATACCCTGAGACAAATCGCTTCCAATATATGTTTCCAAAGGTCTTCGCATTATTGGCCACTCCCACCATGATGAGGAAAAAGGATGTGTATTGCCCAGCACGCCTACACTATGGTAGTTGAGCATATCCCTTTGATTCCTAAATATCAAATCAAATCCATGCCCAGGACCAGGTACAGACATGTAAGGTATATATGACAGCCCATAAATAACTGCTGGTATTATAACAAAGAAAAAGATACAACAAACGAATGTCCTATTTATATAAATTGGAATGAAATCCTTCAGCCAGGATGGTTTCTTTGCTCTTTTGTTTGTATTAATCCGATAATATTCTTTATACTCATGATATTTTGCCATAAAAAACAGTAATGCCAAGCCTCCGCCTGCATAAAGCCCTATCCACTTGGAAGCGGCACCTAAGCCAAAAAACAGTCCGCATAAGAATAAAGGTTTTAAAGATTTTCTAAACCCAAGAATATAGGATCTGTTTACATAATAGTCAAACATATAATAGTACATTAGTATGACAAAGAATGTACCATATACATCTATTGTAGCAATTCTCGACATTGAAAAATGCATGAAGTCAAACATCATTAGAAATGCTGAACAAAAGCCATAGAAACGGGTTTCAAAGAGCTTCCTCCCAAAAAGATACATAATGGGCACCATAGCCACACCGAACAATGTCCCAACTATTCTCCATCCGAAAGGATTCATTCCAAACAATGCAATTCCTAGTGATATAAATATCTTTCCAAGAGGAGGATGTGTCCATTCAAAAGGCTCTAAGTGGTTCAAGTATTCATAAGCAGTTCTAGCATGATAAATCTCATCAAAAATCATCCCTGACAAATATGAATGCTTGTAGTCTATAGTTCCCTGCTCATCAATTAGATTTCCTATCTTTCCAACATCTCCTACAGCAAGATTCTCCTCAACTATTCTGATTCCCTGTAACGGAGTTGTACTTCCGTCTTCAAAAATCCCTAGCTCTTTGAGAGTTCCACCAGGTGCATTTACTACTACTTTAATCTTGTCTGTCATCACATTACCAAAATCAACATATTTCCAAACAAATATATCTTTTTTCTGCAAGTCAGTAAGGGACTTATAGGTTCCAGTGCTATCTGCATACTGAATATTGTAAACTCCATCCCCCAAACCTCCGAAATAATAAAGTCTGGATACACTAACAGCCTTGCCAAGATCTAAAATAAAACTCTCTCCAGCTATAACAGGCTTCCATGAGGTTTCCGGCGCTTTGATATATCCAAGGTTGGGCAAGGTAATGACTAGGTATATTAGAGTCATGATCGCCATAATAATAATATCTTTCCTATCCACCTTTAAAACTATAGGAGCAACCGGTATTTTTGAGTCAATAGAGGCAGAATCCATTTTCTTCATTCTATTAATTCTGTTGTTTTGAGTAAATTTTGCTTTCAAATTAACAGATAGTTGGAAAGGAATTATTTTATTCTTCAAAATAATATCAATTGATATCTTTACGATATAAGCAAAAATCATAACATTAGTAAAGGACGTCAGTAGTATTACTGGGCTATTGGGTGATACATGGGGGTAATTATCTGCTAGCATCCTATACAGAACTGCATTTATATTTAAGAAGTTTGTTACGGATAGCGCAAAAAATACAACAAGAATTCTTCTATCCTTTATATAAATGAAAGCCAAAAGAGCAAGTGCGATTACAGAAAACATATACCTCTCATGCATTCTAACTGATAGTATGAAAAACCCTGTATTTAATAATAGAGCTATCATATACGGAGTCGCCTTATGCTTTCCTTTGAAATAAAGGAAACCAGCAAAGGCCGCCAACATTACATCGAACAAGAAACCCCAGGTCCTATAGCTGAATATGATAAAAGGAAGAAAATCTTCTCTCAGGTTGGCTCCAAACATTGCGAACAGGTTGAAGGCATTTAAACTGGCATATTGGTAGCCTTCGGCAGTATTAAAATATAGCTTAAATATCCATAATGGATCCCTTGAAAAAGGGAAAATTATAACTATAGCCGTGCCCAGTGCAGACAAGAATGCTGTAACAAAGCCCTTTAGGCTTCTCCTCTTCACAAGCTCGTAGATCAATACTGGAAGCACAAATATGGCTTGAGGCTTCATTAAGATAGCAATAGCAAATACTGCTGAGGATAGGTTTAGTCTTTGCTCTGTAAGTAGAAAAAGAGCAATAACCAATATTAAAGTAAAGAAGGAATCAACTTGTCCCCAGAGGGCTGAGTCTAATAAAACAACAGGATTAAAAACATACAAGCCTGCTAAAATCAGTGAAATACCTGATTGAAACTGTTTTTTTGACAGTTTGTATAAGAAATATGCAGTGGCAAGGTCAGCCAAAATGGATGGAAGTTTAACAAAGAGAGATGTTACACCAGTTCCTAGTATATCTCCCAGCTTTCCAATTATGTAAAGAATATATATGTAAAAAGGCGGATAGTCACAAAAAACACTTGATTTATAAAAACCAGGCAGATCCTTAGCTGCAGACGAAGCCCATCCTATGAAACATCCAATATCAATAGAAAATCCTTCCACGTGAAAAGCAGCTATGATTCTCACCAATAACCCAACTAAAAGGATTATATAAATATAGATGTCTCTGTTGTAATTATTATTATTGAATTGCTTATATCTCAAGAAAAAGTATATGAAAAGTGCAAATAATAAGAAAATGAAGGTATAGGTCGTTAAAGGCTTATTATATGCGGGTTGCACACCATCAATTCCCTGTGCAAATACGTCATAGCTTGTAAAAACCATAAGTAAAAATAGCAAAACTGTAACTATTCTCTTCATTTGCATAGTCCTCCCAGAAGTTGCAATGTTCTGTATTTTATATGTTTAATATTATTATAACGAATATATTAGGTGCAATCAATAGTTTTGAAATTGGCTTTGTTGATATAGCCCTTGAAAAGAGCTTTTATCCAGAACTAACTACAAGATACTACTACAGAAAATTGTTTTCAGTTTACAGTTGATACTTTTTTCAAAAAGTTTAAAGTAGGTTCAATACCCAAGAACTGCAATTCCTATAAAGTTAATGGAATTCCATGTACTCAAGTATTCAAATTTTTGTTTACAAAAGAGACTCTAAATGAATTTATAGACTACTTTATAAGCTGCTTGCCCAAACATATCAAGGGTAAGTTAGTATTTTTTAACTGCGAAAGTTGATCTATACCTATAAAAATTTCATTGACAAAACGGATGTTTTTTTGCACAATTAAGACATATTGAAACACTATATCCTCAAGACCGTTTTCTTACGCACAGAATAAAGCTTCCAGTCAGTTATATCAACTTGCAAATGCAATTACAAATATAGAGAACAATTTTTCAAATGAGATTTAGTCTAATTAAGTCAAGTTGCCGTAGAAAAAGGATTCTCGGAAATGAGGTGCATTATGAGTGATGAAATTTTTAGCGAGGGATATATGAATTGGCCTGCAATTGATAGTGATTTGATCAAGATCATGTGTTGGTCTGGTGATAAACCAGTGAATACTCACAAGCATCAGTTTATTGAAATCGCGTTTCTTGCATTTGGATCTTGTGTTCATACCTATCATAAGTCCGATGTAAGGCTCATTCCCGGTGATGTTTTTATCATAACTCCTCATGAGGAACATTCCTATAAAATCGATTCAAAAACAGTTATATATAACTGTCTTTTCTATCCACAAGTACTAGGAGAAGACTGGGATAAGCTAAAAGAAATCAAGAATATTTATGATTTATTAATAGTAGAACCTTTTTATCGATCAGAGGTTGGCAGTCAGGAAATTCTTCACTTAAATCCATCTGAAGTTATCTATGTTGAGAGTGTTCTTAAGACAATGTTACAAGAGCAGGAACAAAAGCTTCTTGGTTTCGAATTAATGCACAAATCTAATCTAGCTATTTTACTTTGTTTACTTGGGAGAGTCTGGAAAAAACAACTTGTTGAAAGCGAAATACTGTATGAGGGCAAAAGAGATTTATTAACCGAGGCACTTCAATTTATTGAAACTAATATTAACAGCCAGTTAAATATAAAAAAAATAGCTTCTCAGGTATATCTTAGCCCAAATTATTTTAGAAAAGTATTCAAAGAGAAAACTGGACTAACACCTATAGAATATATAAATAAAATCCGTATTGCCAGAGCCTTTAAGCTTTTAAGCGAAAACAACGCGAGCATATCTCAAGCGGCTGAAGCTGTAGGAATTAATGACCTGAACTATTTTTCAAGACTTTTCAAATCACTTGCAGGTTGTTCTCCGAGTGAAGTTAAAAAGAAGAGTGAATTGTACTAATTTAGCGAGCTTTTATACTAACTTTCTTTTTATCATACGTGATAATATTATATTAGTAAATTTTAAAAGGAGATCATTATGACAAATAGAGAAAGAGAACATGCCACATTATCCTTTAAAAAACCAGAGTGCCGAGGTTCTGTGGAGGAAACATTTTTCCCCTGGACATTAACAGTAGAGAGCTTTGCAAAAGAAGGGTTACCTGAAACTATCACAAGCAAAATCTTAGATATAGTAAATGATAGTAATTCAAATGAGGACGCCCTTGAGAAATACTTAAATGTTGCTTGGGGTGAGGGAATATTAAATTTCGAAAAGTATTTCGGGTTTGATTCTGTTCGGAGAATTAGCTTTACGCTTCCATTTAGAAGGTTTGACGAGAAGATAATTGAAGAAACAGCTGAGTTTGTTATAAAAATTGACAGGACAGGGAGACAGATAAAACATTATAAAGAAACCGGTCATGAGGAGGAATACAAACAAGTAATAACTTGTGAAGAAGATTGGAAAAAATTAAAAGATCATGGTGATAGAGAACTTGCCGAGCATTTTACTGACGAGAAAATAGAAAAAGCATATGGATCCCTTAGGCAAGGTCATCAGAAGGGAGATTATTCTATCCGATTGAACCTTGAGGGCTTTTTCTGGACAGCGAGAGAGCTTTTAGGAATTGAACCTCATATGTTTGCATTTTATGATTACCCGGAAATGCTACACGATATAAATGAGTATATTTTAAAAGTATATCTTGAGAAACTAACAAAAGTTTTGGATATTATTCCTGCAGATGTGGTTTACATTATGGAAGATTTGAGTGGCAAGACTGGTCCAATGATTTCCCCCAAACTATTTGATGAATTTGTGGGAAGTTATTATAAAAGATTGATTCCCGCTCTTAAAAGCAAGGGTGTAGGTCATGTTTTTGTTGATACAGATGGAGACTTTAAAAAGCTCATCCCAAATTTCATTGCTGCTGGCGTAGAAGGTTTCCTTCCAATGGACGTAAATGCGGGAATGGATATCGTTGCAGTTAGAAAAGAGTACCCAAATCTTAAATTTATCGGAGCTTTTAATAAATTGTTTATTGCGCAGGGGAAAGAAGCTATAGATAAAGAATTCGAAAGAATTCTTCCTGTTATCCGTCAAGGCGGTTATATCCCTGGCTCTGATCACCAGGTTGCACCGTCAACTTCCATTGAAGACTATAAATATTACATTAGTAAATTAAAAGAAACTATGAAAGAAGCGGGAAAAGATCTTTGAGACCATTTTTGTCTGTAAGAATGTTCATCACTGCCATTGTACCTACTATCTAGCTTGTAGGTACAATGGGTATTTTCTGACTTTGACAGCAGGACCTTATAGTCAAAAACTATATTATACGCATCAGTTTAATCGATTCTTCTTTAGAAAGATCAAGATATCTGAAATTAACTTTCACAATGGGTCTTGTGATATCATGTGGTGGTACAAATACAATAGTACCCAAACTTCCATCACTTAGAAGTACCTCTGCATCTATATAATAAGGCGCTATATTTTTGATGAATATATTAATGATATCTGTGTCAAACATGCTAATACCAACCGTTTTAAACATTTCAAACACATCAAATGGGCTGGATCTTTTTTTATATGCTCGATCTGACGTCATGGCATCAAAGACATCTGACACTGAAACCATTTTAGCAAATAAGTTTATGTCCTCTGTCGTTTTACCAAAAGGATATCCAGAACCGTCAATCCTCTCATGATGCTGTAATACTGCCTTTTTAACTTCTTCAGGAATTAAAGGACTGCCTACAAAACTATCCATTTTTATATAACCATAAGTTGTGTGTTCTTTAATAAGTTCAAACTCCTCCGCAGTTAAATTGCCTTTCTTGTTCAGTATTTCCTTTGGAATATCCGTTTTCCCAATATCATGTAGCAGCCCCGCTTGTATTGCTATTTTTATCTCAGCCTCGGACATTTTCATCCATCTACTGATCAACATACAGTAAAAAGCAGTATTCAAGCAGTGTGTATACGTATAATCATCATAATTTTTTACTTCATTCAAATATTTAATTGCACTATTGTTTTCATTGATATGATCAAAAACAAAACTTGAAAGAGACAAAACTTCCCCATAATCTACCGCTATACCAGAAGACAACTTACTAATAATGCTCTTAATGCTTCTTATTGCAGTTGCATAGCTCTCCCTAACTTGTTCATTCCTATCAGTTTTCAGCAAGACCTCTCCAGATGGGGTTTTGTATACGCTTACCTCTGACTGTCCCCATTCTAAAAGCTTCTGTTTTATAAAACTATTCATTTGTGTATTTTTTGCTACCAATATAATGCCCTTATCATTTAAAATATCCTGTGCCAGAATCTCTCCAGAACTGCACTGTTGTATAGATACTTTCATCTTATCCATTATATCCCCCACATCAATTATCCAAGAAACAAAAATAAGTCTTCATCATTCCATCAATTTCAGCTTTCTCATTACTTCAATAAATTTTTCAATATTAATAGGCTTCCATGCATAGGCCTCACAGCCAGCATCATATGCCCTCTCTACCGTTTGCTTATCATTTAAAGCTGTTGTCATAATAACCTTCACCTGATTTTCTTTTAAAACTCCTTTTTGCTTTTCAAGGTCACGTATGGTCTTCAGAGCCTTTATTCCATCCACCCTGGGCATCATTATATCAATGCATACTAAATCATAAGGTCTCTCTTCCTTTAATGCTATAAAAAATGCATCGATGGTTTCGACTCCATCCACAGCAATATCACATTCTCCATATTTTGAAAGAAACTTCTGCATGAATATCCTACTTGTAGGGTCATCCTCTGCGATTAATATTCTCATACTTTTATTCTCCATTTCAATTTATTTTTACTGCAATACCTAAAAATAATTCTCAGAATTAAGCATTACTCAAATAAGGTAAAAGCACCTTATACTTTACCCCTTATTCAAAATTAAAGATATTATCTTAGAAATTTCGTCCAATCTAGCCTGTTTTTCAACAGCTCCAATATCGTAAGCCACCTTAGGCATTCCATAAACTACACAGGACTGTTCATCTTGACCTATCGTTATTGCTCCCTTTTTTCTCATATTTAACAATCCCTTTGCTCCATCGTAGCCCATCCCTGTTAAAATAACTCCAATAGCATTTTTACCCACACAATCAGCTACAGAGTTGAAAAGGACATCAACAGATGGACAATGGCCGTTAACTAATTCGCTTTTTACACACTCCACAATATATTTATCATTAATTTTTTTTACTTTCATGTGAAATCCACCAGGTGCAATTAGAACTCTTCCATTAATAATGAGATCACCTGTTTGAGCTTCTTTTACTTCCATAGCGCAGGAGTTATTCAAGCGTTCTGCATACATTTTTGTAAATACAGGAGGCATATGTTGTACGATTACAACCCCAGGCATATTGGGGGGGAATTGTTTGATTATGCCGAATATGGCTTCAGTACCACCTGTTGATGCTCCTATTGCTATAATCATTTTTCGAGCGTCGGAAGGAACATTTACAGTCTCTGAAGTTACTAAGTTGTTTTTCACATGTCCCACTTTTGATGTAGATGCAATTTTAATTTTTACAATTAATTCATTAATTAAACCATCAACGTTGGTAGTGGATCCACTGCTTGGTTTTGCTACATAGTCTACTGCACCTGCTTTTAATGCGTCGAAAACATTCATATTTGTTGAGCTTACTACTACAACGGGAATAGGGTATTGAGGTAATAACCTCTTTAGAAATTCAATACCATTCATTTTAGGCATCTCCACGTCTAAAGTCATTACATCTGGTTCATATTGAAGTAATTTATCACGTGCATCAAATGGATCAACAGCTGTTGCTACTACCATTATATTTGGGTCTTTAGAAATACCACGTGAAAGTGTTTCTCTAAAAATCACCGAATCATCTACAATTAGGACTTTAATAATTTTCTTAAGCATTTTTCCTTCATTCCTTCCTGTAAACTGATGGGGCAACACATTTATATTTTGATTCATTCCTGCCAATTGTTTCAGACAGACCAATAAATAGGTATCCACCAGGCTCAGTCAAGTTATAAAACTTTTCTATTAAGTCTATCTTTGTTTGATTATCAAAATATATCATCACATTTCTGCAAAAAATAGTGTGTAATTTCTTTTTCAATAGAAATACAGGATCCATAAAGTTCATTCTTCTAAATATAACTTCATTCTTTATTTTATCAATAATCATATTTTTTTCAGTATCAACTTTTTTAAAATAGTTCCTTTTCCAATTATCCGGCAAGGTTGCAAGCTGTTCATTCAAATAAATACCCTTACTTGCATTTTCAAGTACCTTTGAGGATAAATCAGTTGCCAGTATTTTCGTATTCCAAGAAGCTTTATGAACACCCAGAAATTCATCAACAATCATTGCAAGAGTATAGGGTTCTTCTCCAGAGGAACATCCCGCACTCCAGATACAAAGATCTTTATTTGTTATCGTGCTCACAAAATATGGCATTAGTTTTTCTTTAAAAAACTGAAAGTGCTGAAGCTCTCTCATAAAAAAAGTATGATTCGTTGTAATTTTATCCACAAGAAGGGAGACTGCATTTCCTGTTTTATCAGCTATAAGATGGTTGAAATATTCCGTAAAACTTTTAAAATTATTTTCAGTCAAAATATTTTGAAGTCTGCCCACAAGCAGAATCTTTTTTTCTTTTCCCAGGTTTATTCCATAGTTTCTTTTAATCAAGTCGGTCAACTTCAAATACTCTTTTTCAGTTATATCAACCATCAAGCCTCCATAAAAATCAGCTATGAGGATAGTATGAATTCAAAGAATACATTGTTTTTGCACCTTCACCTATCCTCATAATCTGACTATTCGATATTAATATTTGCCGAATTCTTTGTCGGATAAATTAATCCTTAGTCTTGAGTCACTTGAAACAGGAGCTGCCTCTAGAGCGGCCTGAACTGTCGGATGTTCAGAATACAGTCTGCTTTTCTTCTCCAGCATAGCCTCAATCATTCTCATCATTTCCGGAGTTATTTTATCATAGGACATATCATTTGATCTTCTAGATTTTTTGAGTTTGAATTTCGCTACAATTTCCTTGAGCAACTCAGCCTGACCAGAGAGTTCCTCACTAGCAGCCGCACTCTCTTGCGCAGTTGCAGAATTTGTCTGAACTACCTGTGATACTTGTTCAATGGCAATATTCACTTGAGTTATCGCAGTTGCTTGTTCATTTGAGGCTCCAGCAATCCCGCCTACAATCTCTGCTGCCTTGGCAACATCTTCAACTATTTTATTCAAGGCTTGTGCTGTTTCGTTAGCAATTTTCGTACCCATATTAACTTTCTTTATAGATCCTTCAATCATTGCTGTTGTTTCTTTAGCAGCATTTGCACTCCTTGCCGCAAGATTTCTCACTTCCTCAGCAACCACAGCAAAGCCTTTACCGTGTTGTCCTGCCCTTGCCGCCTCAACAGCCGCATTTAGAGCCAGTATGTTGGTTTGGAATGCAATCTCATCAATTACTTTTATAATTTTTGATATATTTACTGACGAATCATTGATTTCAGTCATTGCTTTAAGCATTTCCTGCATTTGCTCATTTCCTGAAACAGCATTATTCTTCGCCACAACCGCCAGTTCATTTGCTTGATTTGCATTTGTTGCATTCTGCTTAGTCTGAGCAGCCACTTGTGTCATCGATGCTGTTATTTCTTCAATTGAGCTTGCTTGCTCTGTCGAACCCTGAGATAATGCCTGTCCTGAAATAGATACTTGATTTGAACCCGTGGCAACCTGCTCTGCAGAAGAATTGATATTGGCCATTGCTTCATTAAGGTTTTCTGCCATCTTACCAAAGGCCTGTGCAAGTAGTCCCGTTTCGTCCTTTGTTTTCACTTCTATGTTAACATCCAAATCCCCATCTGCGATTTTATTTGCTACAAGAACTATTTTCTTTATTGGATTGCTTATTATATTCGAAATAGATACACCTAGAATTATTGCGATAATCATACCAGCAGACATAAATATAATCAGCATTATAGTTGCTTTCTCTGCAGCTGCCGAATTACCATCAGCTTTCTCCTTTGCTAAATCTATTTTGGATTTTATTAGATCAGTTATTGCCTGATCAACCTCCCCATCTGTTTTGATAACGGCTTGCTCTTTCATTACAGCGTAAGCCTTATCCTCTTGACCGGTTGTAGCATACTCAATAAGTTTATCCGTATTAAGTTTATAACTTGTCAATAGAGCTTTCAAGCTGTCAAACATCTTCTGTGCAGCATCAGTTCTAATCGTTTTACCATAAATCACAAGTTTATCATCTATTTGTTTCTCTATATTTTTAATGGTATCAACATATTGGGATTTATTCACATTCTCTTTATCCAATATTATATCCCTGAGATTTACACGTAGCCGCTGAAACAATATTCCTACTTGCCCTATATCCCCCAATGGCACAGTGTTTAATTCATACAAAGCTGTATCATCAATTTTAATTGTATTAATATTAATGATACCTACCACTCCAATAACACCTGCTATAATCGCTACTATTACAAACCCCATTATTAATTTAACTGCTATTTTCAAGTTAAAAAACCATTTCATAAATGTCTGTCTCCTCACATTTTATTGTTATTATATTTTAATTAGATTTACCTAGTATCAACCTAGATTAACTAAATTTTCTATTTCGTCTTCATTCAGCAGCCTGTCACATTCCAGCAAAAGCTTTATATCATTTCCTACTTTACCTATTCCCTTTATGTAACGATTATGAAAGCCTGTTTTTGCGTCTGGTGGAGGAACTATCCAGTCCTCTGGAATCGCAAGGACTTCTGCTACGCTGTCAACAATCATACCCACTGATACGCTTTGAATATCTATGACAATGACACAGGTTCTGTCATTATACTCCATCGGTTCTTTCCTGAACTTCAAGCGAACATCAATCACTGGAATAATTTTACCCCTTAGGTTTATAATTCCCTTGACGTAGTTCGGCACTTCTGGCACCTCTGTAATAGGCTGTATTCCAATAATTTCAGTAACATACTGAATTTCAATACCATAGACCTCCTTCCCCAGTGAAAAAGTAAGAAACTTCCCCTTTTGAGTGTCCTCGTCCTGATCCATCACTTCTTCCAATGCCTTAGCCATTTAAACCCCTCCTTTAATGTATGGATATACTCCTTTTGATTTATGCTGCTAAATGTTACTTTTCCAATATCCCATTAACATCAAGAATCAAACTTATACTTCCGTCTCCCTGAATTGTACAGCCTGCAAGACCTTTTGATTTCTTAATATACGGTGGTATCGGTTTAACTACAACTTGCTGTTGCCCCAATAGTTCATCCGCAAACAAACACAGTGTATTAGAGCCATCTTCCACTACAACAATAATTCCTTCCTCAAGATTTGTTATCTGTGTATTTACATCGAATTTTCTATGAATTCGGATTACTACGTAGCATTGTCCCCTAAGCATAATCAGTTCTTTTCCATTAGTATCCTCGATAATTTGTTTTGCTTCTGCTCTAAAGGACTCTTTAATAACAGTAGTTGGAATAATGTATCTGGACTTTCCAACTGCTATTAGCATTCCGTCTATTATGGCGAGTGTCATTGGTATTTTAATAGCTATCGTAGTTCCACATCCGAAAACGCTATCGATTAGAATGCTTCCTCTTACTTTTTCGATATTGTCCCTGACAACATCCATTCCAACGCCCCTTCCGGAAAACTCAGAAACACTTTCTTTGGTAGAAAAACCAGGCAACAGAATAAATGAATATATTTCCTTTTCAGAGTATTCACCTTCAGGTTTATTAAGAATTCCCTGCTCTTTTGCCTTCTTTAGTATGTCACTCTTATTTAGACCTCTTCCATCATCTTTAACTGTTATCCAAACATCTCCGCCGGCATTTTTAGCTTCAATCACAATTGAACCCTTTTCCTGTTTGCCACTCTGGAGTCTTTCCTCTCTGCTTTCCACACCATGATCCAATGCATTTCGTATCAGATGCATTAATGGGTCAGAAAGATGGTCAATAATATTCTTATCTACCTCAGTTTCTTCCCCTAATAATTTCAGTTCTACATCCTTTCCAAGCTTTTGGTTCATGTCTCTTACAATTCTCTGCATTTTATGAAAGGTAACTGCAACTGGAATCATTCGAATAGACATAACTATATCCTGAAGCTCGCTCGTCAGCTTTATTAGCTGTCTTGCAGCCTTATTGAAATTGTCCAACATCAGCCCATCTAGATCGGGATTTCCTGTAACCATCGCTTCAGAAATAACAATTTCTCCTACCAGATCCATTAAAATGTCCAACTTATTAAGATTTACACTGATGATATTTTGCTGCTTCAATACAGATTGTTTTGTATCTGCCTCAACCTCAACCTCCAATGCCTCACTATGTACAGAAGTATCTTCTTTTTTTACAACATGGTCCGTCAAGGTTATTTGCTTGTTTTGCTTTTTATACTCTTGGATGTCCTCTATTTCTTTCAGTTCCATTTTTTCAAGAAACAGAGTCTGATCAAGATGTTCCCAGATTTCACTTTCTGGCTTGGTTGAATTGAAATATATTGTGAACCCATTTCCCCTTATAACCTCAATACTATGCTCATTTTCTATAATGTCCTGTGGCTCATGATAAATCTCTTGGGCAATATCCTTCAAATTATGAACGATAGTGTATGCCCTTATGTTCTCCATCTGGCAGCCGTCTTGAAAGTATATTCTTGCTACATATTTTTTTGAAGTTTCAGAGGCTTCAGTTCTTCTATAGTTACTGATATAAAATTTATTATTTTCAACCTCCATCTCCTTTGTTTCGTCCTGACTATTATCAGAGTTCTCTCCATTACCTTTCAACTGCAGCAGATATTCTTTAATAATATGGATAAGTACTTCCGCGCTCAGATCTGCAGTTTCCCCTGTTTGTATTTTTGCAATTTCTCCTTTGATAAAATCAGCTGATTGAAGTACAATATCTGTTAATCGTGCACAATCTAGCTTGTATTCCTTTTTATCTCTGATTTGAGAAAAAAGGTCCTCCAAAGAATGAGCCAACGTGGTTATTCCGTCGAACATCATCATAGCCGACGATCCTTTTATGGTATGCATGATGCGAAAAATTTCGTTCACATTGCCAGCACCCAGGGAGTCGTTTTTCTCAACAACAATCAGCATTTCCTCTAACTGCTCGATTAGCTGAAGTGTTTCAAATACAAACATTTCTAGCATAGGGTCCTGACTAATATAATCATGATCCGACATTTATTTCATCCCTCCTGTCTATAAAAATATAACAGTATTACATATATGTTTAAACTTTATTTAAAGCAGATAAAAGAGTCTCCTCTTTAAAGGGCTTAACAATGAATCCTTTTGCACCCGATAATATGGCTTCCTTTATCAAGGGTTCCTGCCCCATGGCAGTAATTATAATCACTTTTGCTTCAGCATCAAAGGCCTTTATTTTTTTCAAAGCTTCAATACCATTCATCTCTGGCATGGTTAAATCCATAGTAACAAGATCAGGCTTCAATTCCATATATTTTTTGTAACCTATACGTCCATTCTCAGCCTCTCCCACCATTTCAAATCCATTCCTCACTAGAATATTTCTAATTGACATTCGCATAAATGTGGCATCATCAATAACCAAAACTCTTTTCATTTTTCGCTCCCCACTGTCTTAGCATTTGTGCAAGCCCAACTGCCAATACATTGATCTAGAATTTTTGAAAATTTTTGTTTAAGAGAAAAATTACAATCCTGCATTTTCCAACTATAAGTCGTAGACCATATAATACCAGTTATGATATCTGCCGCATCCTCACTAGAGATATCCTTACTAAATTCATTAAGGCTCTGACCTTTTTTAATTATCCCCGCTACAAACTTGCGTCTATCATTAATAATTTTTTTCATAGTTTTATTTGTCTCGTCATCATAATGGAACATATCATAGGAAAGTATCACTGTAGCGATTTGTGGATAATTTTGATAGTATTCTGCGTAGGCATTCATAAAGAATCGAATTCCATCCATGCATTTCATTTTCTGTTCAGTGACTGTATTATTAATGGATTGATCAAAATCAGAAAACTTCTGTAGAATTGTTAATATAATTTCCTTTTTACTAGCAAACTGTCTATATATTGCGGGTTCGGTAATGTTTTGTCGCCTCGCAATCTCCTTGGTAGTCATACCACGTATACCTGCTTCGTCAAGCAAGTCAATGGCTGCAATAATGATATTATCTTTCCTTTTCAAGTTCTTACTGAACATTATTGTCACCTACTTAGTGTGAGTTAGTGGTACCTAACTATATTATGAGAAATTTCTATCTTTGTCAATATGTAGGCGAAAATAATGTATTATTTTAGGTAATCTAGTAGAATTATATGGTATTTTTAAGTTTATTTTACCTTTTTGTGATTTATTTTGAAATGGTATTTTTTGAAGGTTTAGAAGGTAACGCAAAATAAAGTAAGCTAAATGTTTGATGCAATATAATCTACATTTAGTTATTTTATGTTATCAAACATAATAGAAAAATAAAATTTACTTCCTTTTCCCTTTTCACTTTCTACCTGTATAACCCCACCCATTAATTCTATCAATTTTTGGGATGTCACAAGTCCTAAACCTGTTCCTGAATATTCTTTTGTATTTGAACCATCCAGCTGACTGAAACTCTTAAACAAATTCTCCATTTTTTCCATTGGTATGCCTATCCCTGTATCTTCCACCATAAATGTCAGCTTAGTTTCTCTTTCATTAAAATAGTCAATTTTAATACTTACATTTATACTTCCCTCATTGGTGAATTTGACTGCATTTCCTATAAGATTGGATAGAACCTGACGAAGCCGAACAGAATCACCTTTTAATTTCATAGGTATGTTGGAATCGCAATGTAATTGGATTTTTAAGTTTTTACTTTTCGCACTTGCATCAAATAATGTAAGTACTTCACTTATGATTTCTTTAAGATTGAAAGGGGCATCATGAATGCTCATTTTCCCTGCTTCTATTTTGGAATAATCAAGTATATCATTAATGACCCTAACCAAAATATCACCAGAATTTTTAGATAATTCAAGGCATTCTTTCCTTTCTGCTTCAGAATCACTTATTTGAGCTAACTGAATCATTCCAAGCATTCCATTCATGGGGGTTCTGATTTCATGACTCATATTAGCAAGGAATTGACTTTTAACATGATTTGCTAGTTCTGCATCCTCTTTCGCTTGTTTTAGCTCAGCTTCTGCAATCTTGCGTTCTGTAATATCCTCTATAACTCCCATTATATATTTTTGTTTACTTAATGGTTCAACAATTAAAGTAACTGTCAAATCCGTCCATATTACTGACCCATTCTTTTTGATATACCGCTTTTCCATTCTAAAACCATTGATTTCACAATTAATAAGTTTTGCCATGTTATCTAGATCAACCTGCAAATCTTCTTTGTATGTCATCTCTTTAAATGACATTTGGAAGAGCTCTCTACGAGTATATCCTAATATTTCGCAAAATCTCTGGTTTATCCTAATATATTTACCCTCTAGAGATGAATGGCAAATTCCTACCGCTGCCTGTTCGAATGTTAACCTAAAACGCTCTTCACTCGCACTTAATGAATCTTTATTTATCTGCAATTCTTGATATTGTTTTTTTAATTCTCCATCTTTTATTTTCAATATTTCATGGGAATCCTTCAATTTCTGCTCTGAATAGTATCGTTCGGTAATATCCAGAATAACTCCCAGTATCTTCGTTGGATGTCCATTCAAATCAAACTCCATTTCTGCAATGGAATGAATTATTCTTTCAGCGTTATCATCAGCCCTTATTATTCTGAATACAACATCATATTTTTCCTTACCCTCGAGAAACAACTGCAAGGCGGAATTCATCCTGCTCCTGTCATCCTTATCAACTATATCTTGTGCTATTTTCAAAGGCAAATATGGAGACTCTTGTTTAATTCCATATATTTTGAATGCTTCAGGCGAAGACCAGAGCAAATTATTTTGAATATCTATTTCCCAATTACCTACATGAGCCATTGCCTGGGCTGCATTAAATCTGTTATCATTGTCTTTAACATAATTGTTGTATTCTTCGAGTTCCTGCATTTGTTGTATTAATTCTTCTTTATAAGTAACCACTTCTGCATGGAATGACAATATGTCCTCATTTCGCTTTACCAATTCCTGTTCTTTTAGTTTCAATTCCGTCACATCAGTGAATATGGTTGTAAAAAACCCTTTTTCATGTGAATAGGCACAAACCGAATACCACTTATGCAATTCTTCAGAATACTGTATAAAGTATTCTTTTGAACATGATAAAGCAATTTTTCCGTATACTTTTATCCAATTAAATTTAGAATATTCAATTCCCGGCAAAACTTCAGTAACTTTTTTACCGATTATGTTTTCTTTTTTGAGTCCAGTTATCTTTTCAAATGTCTTGTTAACTTCTATGAACACATAATCCACAGGATTGTTGTTATCGTCCAAAATCAACTTATGGTATGATAATCCATCGAACATGTTTTGAAGTATTGATTGATAGAAATTCGGATTTTGATTAAACATATGTCCTCCCAATATCTCTGCTCATTAATTCAAACAAGCTTTATGATTATAACTTTTATGCAAGTAGAAGCATCGTAGAAATCTTAAGATAAGGTGTCTAATTCTATTCATATCTCTAATTTACTCATAACTAATTTTTAATTTAGTAATTTTGAAAAATCATCATAAAACACATGATTGATAAACATCATTATCTAATTAGCAACATTATATGCGCTATTATGGAAACTTTCAACCCATTGATCACACAGCAAAGGCTCTCAGAATTGTAACCTCTGAAAGCCTTTATTATTTATCCATCACTCTCACTTATATCTTCGTCCTAAACCTATCCAGCATTCCATACAAGCCCCATCTATTCTGATTCTGCTGATTGTTTAGTCTTGATATGTTTCCAACACTGTATTGCTTGCCATCTCTCTTGCCTATTTCATAAATAGCAGCAGATATTGCAGCAACAACCTCTGGATTTATCTCATCAGCTAATTTAGGTTCTTTTACAGTGGAAGCCTTCAGTCTGTCTTCAATTCTTTGCTTAAAGAATTTCTCGGCAACCTGTGGCAGCATTGCATATGACAGTACATCCTCATCCTGTTCAATATAATCTTTGATTATTTCTTTTATCTTACCCAGCTCTGGTTCAATCAAATCTGCCGGCCTACAGGTTATCGGCTGTTCATCACCCAATATTTTCTTCATAATGTCATCATTTATAGGTGCTGGCGTCTTGCCGTATTCACCCTTTACTATACCTTTTGATTCCTTTGGAACCATCTTGTATCTTTCGCCTGTAAGAACGTTCATCACTGCCTGTGTGCCCACTATCTGGCTTGTAGGTGTTACAAGTGGAGGATAACCAAAGTCCTCTCTGACTCTAGGTACTTCTTTTAGAACATCTTCATATCTATCTAACGCGTTGGATTGTTTTAGCTGTGAGATCAGATTTGAAAGCATTCCACCAGGAACCTGATATATGAGGGTATTTACGTCAACGCCCATTACTTTAACGTCCAAAAGCCCACTCTCTATATACTTCTCTTTGAAAGGTCTGAAGTAATCTGCGATCTCACTTAGCTTTTCCAAATCTAAACCGGTGTCATATGGTGTATCCTTCAGTGTAGCAACTAATGGTTCAGTAGGTGGCTGTGATGTTCCCATCGCCATAGGTGAAATAGCACAATCCACAATGTCAACTCCAGCTTCGATAGCTTTTAGATATGTCATTGAAGCAACGCCACTGGTGTAGTGTGTATGCAGTTGTATTGGTATTTTGACACTTTCCTTCAATGCTTTAACAAGTTCATAGGCTTGGTATGGTACTAATAGCCCTGCCATGTCTTTAATACAAATCGAGTCTGCACCCATGCTTTCAAGCTGAATTGCATCTTTTACAAAAAGCTCTAGGCTGTGAACAGGGCTGACTGTGTAGCAGACACAACCTTGCGCATGACCGCCCTCTTTTTTGCAAGCCCTTATCGCGGTTTCTATATTTCTGACATCATTTAATGCATCAAATATTCTTATTATATCCATGCCATTTGCAACTGCTTTTTGAACAAAATACTCTACAACATCATCTGCATAATGCTTATAGCCTAATAGATTCTGTCCTCTTAACAACATTTGAAGCTTAGTTTTCTTTGCAATATTCTTAATTTTTCTGAGCCTATCCCAAGGATCTTCATTTAAGAATCTCATAGATGCATCAAAAGTAGCACCGCCCCAGACTTCTAAAGAATGATAACCAATATTATCGAGCTTCTCAATTATTGGAAGCATATCGTCAGTCTTCATTCTAGTCGCTATGAGTGACTGATGTGCGTCTCGTAATACTGTTTCAGTTATTTTTACTCCTGCCATATTTTCAATCTCCTTTAAGCTATTGATACCATTACTTCGCCTGCAGTTACAGACTGTCCAGCTTCTACATTTAGTAAAGTAACTTTCCCGTCAGCTGGTGAAACAATTTCGTTCTCCATTTTCATAGCTTCCAATATCAATAATACCTGGCCTTTTTTAATAACCTCACCAATAGCAACTTTTACTTTTAAAATAGTTCCAGGCATTGGTGCAGAGACATCTCCAGAATTGTTTGACTGTGATTGTGTTGTCTTTACAACGTGAGGTGCTGAATTTTTCACGATTGCCTTTGAGGCTATTGCAGTAGGTACATTAGAGCTTGCTCCACCTATTTCTTGAACTTCTACTTCATATGGATTTCCATTAACCTTTATTATATATTTACTCATATTAACATTCCTTCCTTTCACTTTCTAACTTTAAGATCATAGCCGACGCAAGTCGGTTTACCATAACTTTTAACTTTTAAAGTGGAATATTACCATGCTTCTTAGCAGGTCTGTTTTCCCTTTTTGTGTTCAACATTTCAAGGGCTAATATTATTCTCAGCCTAGTTTCAGAAGGTTCTATTACATCATCAACATAGCCCCTAGCTGCAGCTACATAAGGATTTGAAAACTTATCTCTGTACTCCGCTATCTTTTGTTTTCTGGTCTCGGCTGGGGTTTCAGAAGCAGTAATATCCTTTTTAAATATAATATTTGCTGCACCTTCTGGTCCCATTACTGCGATTTCAGCTGATGGCCAAGCAAGCACCATGTCTGCTCCGATTGTTTTGCTATTCATCGCAATGTAAGCTCCGCCATATGCTTTTCTGAGAATAACATTTATCTTTGGAACAGTTGCCTCTGAGAAGGCATATAGAAGCTTTGCGCCATGTCTGATAATTCCATTATGTTCCTGTGCAACACCAGGTAGGAAGGCAGGAACGTCTGTCAGAGAAACCACGGGGATGTTGAAAGCATCACAGAAACGAACAAAACGAGCTGCTTTGTCAGCTGCATTCATATCTAGCGAACCTGCCATTACCTTTGGCTGATTTGCAACAATACCAACAGATTTGCCATTAAATCTACCAAACCCAATTATCATATTCTGAGCAAAATTGCTCTGTACCTCAAGGAAATCGCCATTGTCAACAATTTGTTCAATTACTTCATACATGTCATATGGCTTGTTTGATTCCTCTGGTATTATTTCATTTAAGCTTTCAATTATCCTAGTCGCATTATCTGTTTCACCAAAATACACCGTATCAGAAACATTGTTATCAGGAAGAAAGCTTAAAAGTCTCTTTATATCTTCAATACAGTCCTGTTCACTAGCTGACTTAAAGTGAGCAACACCGCTTACAGCAGTGTGTACATCGGCGCCACCAAGTCTATCTACAGTTACGTCTTCACCTGTAACTGACTTAATTACCTGAGGACCAGTAATAAACATCTGACTAGTATTTTCTACCATAAATATGAAGTCTGTAATAGCGGGAGAATATACTGCTCCACCTGCGCACGGTCCCATAATTACTGATATTTGTGGGATAACACCAGACGCAAGAGTATTTCTATAGAATATATCGCCATAGCCTGAAAGTGCATCTAATCCTTCTTCAATTCGAGCTCCGCCGGAATCATTGATAGCTAAAAATGGTGCACCCATTTTCAATGCCATGTCCATTACTTTTGTAATTTTCTTCGCATGCATCTCACCAAGTGACCCACCTATAACTGTAAAGTCTTGTGATGCTACAAATATCTTTCTTCCATTAACCGTTCCATACCCTGTAACTACGCCATCACCAGCGAGCTTTTTCTTCTGCATACCAAAGTCAAAGCATCTGGATTCAATAAAAGCATCTACTTCAATAAAGCTATTTTCATCAAATAAAAGTTCAATTCTCTCTCGAGCAGACAGCTTTCCATCAGTGTGTCTTTTTGCAATCTTATCTGCTCCACCACCAAGTGCAATGGATTTCTTTATACTTTTTAAAGTTTCTATTTTTTCAATCTGTGACATATACATTCACCTCTTCAGAAAATTAATCATTACCTTATTACCTGTAACTATAACAAGTTATTATTACCTAGTAATAATAATATATTATCTATATATATGTGTCAAGATACTATTATATCTCTTTGATTATTTTGAATAAAAAAGATATACTTTATGTATTCTACCAATTTGTTTTTTTATTCTACACAATATACGAAAAATAATTGGTATCCCCCACTAAAAGCATTGAGTGATAACGAATACTATAGCGAGGAGTGAAAATATAGTTGGCTATTTTACATATTTTTAACAAATTACATCGAAAATCAGAGCCTCTTGGAGATATTATTGAAAAGATAAAAAATGGAGATGCAACCTTAAGAGAGAAGTTGATAGACGATTACAAACCTTTTATTACGAAGGTAGTTAGCAAAACTACCGGCATGTACGTTGATTTAAAAAATAGCGAAGAATTTAGCATTGGCCTCATAGCCTTCAATGAAGCGATCGATTGCTATGATGTAAACAAAAATGCCGGCTTTTTAAGCTTTGCTGATACAGTAATTAAAAGAAGAGTTATTGATTATAAAAGAAAAGATTACAAAAACAGTAATGTGTATCCACTTACCTATTTTGATAATGACGAAAATGAGTATAGCAACCCCTTTGAAGAAAAATATTTAACAATAGATGCAAGTTCTCAATTCGATAATATTGAGACAAAAGAAGAAATTGTTTTATTTATAAAGAAGCTAAAAGAGTTTGGTATTGAGCTAAAAGATTTGGTTAAAAGTGCTCCGAAACATTTGGATTCAAAAAGGCTGTCAATAAGTATAGCAAGAATATTAGTAAAAAATAAAGAACTATCTGAAAAACTTGAAAAAAAGAAAAATATACCGATGGTCGACCTTATGAAGCTAGTAGATGTAAACCATAAGACCATTGAAAGAAATAGGAAATTTATAATTTCAGTATACTTGATATTAAAAAGTGAGCTTGAGGTTATGCAAGGATATGTTGAAAATGTTGAGAAAGGTGGTAAAAAAGATGACTGAATTTACAGGATCAATAATAGAATTAAATGAAAAAAAAGCTATAGTTATGACAGAAGCATGTGATTTTGTATCCATTCATAGACAATCTGAAATGTTTATTGGTCAACAAGTTAAGTTTCAAAAATCAGATATAAATAGAACCAATAAAAATTATATGAAATATTTTGCGCTTGCTGCTAGTGTATTTATAATAACTTTATGTTCCGTTTTCTCTTTTCAAATTTTCGTTCCAAGTACTGTATTTGCATATATTGATGTTGATATAAATCCCAGTATGGAGTTTGTAATCGATAAGAATGCTAAAGTTTTAGATTTAAATCCATTAAACAATGATGCTCAAACTCTCCTGAAAAATTTAAAACTTATTAATTTACCTATAAAAGAAGCTATTGCTGAGGTTGTAAGAGTGTCAACACAGTATGGTTTCATAAGTACCAGTAAAAAAAATGCAGTTCTTATATCTGCTTCTACTGATAGAGACAAGATTATTAAGAAGAATAGCTCAGAAGAAGTGGTTCTTGACAATATTCTATCTGACATAGGCAGTATTACCTTTGATGTAGGTACTGAAAATATAAAACCGGAAGTTTTAAAGGTAACACCTGAAGTTAGAGAGTCTGCTGTTAAGAACGATATTTCTATGGGTAGATATGCCCTCTATTCAAAAATAAAGGAAGAGAACGTTGATATCACTGTCGAAAAGGCAAAGACTGAGCGAGTTTCCGATATGTTAGACAAAGCTAAAATTAAAGTTTTTAGCAAAAATAAATCTGATGCTACAAAATCCGATAAAAACAAATATGATGAAAAAGACTCTGAAAATTCTAATGTTAATAAAGCAGAAAATAGCAGTAATAGTGGTAGTAATAGTAATAGTAATAGTAATAGTAGTAATAGTAATAGTAATAGTAGTTCCTCAGTTGATGAAAAAGAAAAAACCTCTAGCAATGTATCAAAAAATCAAAATACAGCTGAGAAAGAAAGAAAAGATGAACTAGTTAGACATAAATATACTAATTATAATAGTTTCGATAAAAATAATAGAGATTTAAATCGCAAATCTGAGGATACTGGTAATTCGAAGGTTAGTCGTGGAAATTATTATAATGATACTAGAAACAATTATAATTATATACCCAAGTATAATGAAACCGATAAAATATCTTATAATGGAAGCGCCACTGAATCCGCTATCCAAAGTAATGCTGAATAATGTTTATTATATTTTTCTTTAAAACACCCTATTTTTTTAGGGTGTCTTTTTATAACAAATTTAAATTTTATCTCCCCCCTCAAAACTATATATTTTTACGAAGTATATAGTGTACCAAAAAATAAAAACAAAAATAATAAGCTTAAACGCGAAAGGGGAATTCACATGCACAAGTTAAATGTTTTGAAGAAAATGTCTTCACTGGCATTAGCAACAGCTTTAGTATTTCAGCTTACGTCAATTGCATCTGCATCAGGGAATACTAATAAGAATGAATGTAACAATGGTAGTAACAAGAATAAGTTAGATTACAAAAATGATAAAAACAAGAACGGGTTAGAGGACAAATGGGAGAGCAAGTATAATTTAAAGGGTATAAAAATTGCAAGTAAAGATAGTGACAAAGATGGCCTGATTAATTCTATCGAGTACATGCTTAACCTTGATCCTCTAAAAAAAGATACTGATGGCGATAAAATAAACGATGGCGATGAAGACTTTGACAATGATGGCTTAACAAATATTCAAGAAATTAAGCTTGGTACTAACCCTGCCGTTGCAGATACCGACAAGGATGGCATTAAAGATGGTGACGAAGATTTTGACAAGGATGGTCTTACTAATTCACAGGAATTTAAATTAGGTTGTGATCCAAAAAATTCACATTCTGGTCTAAATCAAAGAGGCGTTAAAGATGGCGACAAAGACCTCGATAAAGATGGATTAACTAATGTTCAAGAATACATATTAGGTTATAATCCTGCAAATGCAGACTCAGATGGTAATGGTATCAAAGATGGTGCTGAAGACTTTGATAAGGATGGCATAACAAATGCTCAGGAATATAAGCTCGGAACTGATCCTAAAATAGCAAATACTCCTTCTACTACCACTGGCGGTGCTATAACTACTGGTGGTGCTATTACTACTGGTTGTGCTATAGGCCTTAATAGAGACACCGACAAGGATGGCTTAACCGACGCTCAAGAAATTAAGCTAGGTTATGATCCCACTAAAGCAGATACAGATGCTAATGGTATTAAAGATGGAGCTGAAGACCTCGATAAAGATGGTTTGTCAAATGCTCTCGAATTAAAGATGGGCTATGATCCTACTAAAATCGACTCAGATGCTAATGGTATTAATGATGCAAATGAAGACTTTGACAAGGATGGCTTAACTAATGCTCAAGAATTACTGTTAGGCTATAATCCTACAAAAACTTACTCATGTATAAACAAAGATCAAAGATGGATAGCATGATATTCTAAAATATTACTGCTTTACTAATATAAAAGCAAAGAAATGGTGTAATCGGACATATGCTCGATTACACCATTTCTTTGTTCTATAGGACAAACGCATCAATTAGTTTTTTAGATATAAAGGATGCCAGATAGACAAGGTATTACCTATTTGTTTTATCTTTGGCATTCTTTTATTGTTATTTACTATTTTTAT
>Ga0209430_1000392_pt1 | contig 46450 bp, 44 predicted proteins | sample BarGraIncub1133A_FD_184504 | JGI IMG/M metagenome (GOLD analysis project Ga0209430, IMG submission 184504) | Arctic peat soil microbial communities from Barrow, Alaska - Barrow Graham LP Incubations 11-33A (SPAdes) (version 2) | ecosystem: Environmental > Terrestrial > Soil > Wetlands > Peat... | reverse complement strand
GCATTTCTTACCGGTGGCGGCACCACCGAAAACCATTTGCACGGATGCGATTTCGCTTTCAGCCTGCAAAACCACCATTCCGGTCGTTTCCCAAGGCTTTTGTTCCATGAGGGTTTCCATGATTTCAGACTGCGGTGTGATTGGATATCCGAAATAACCATCACTTCCGTATCGGATAGAGGCATGAGCGATCGCTTCATTACCTTTCATTAACACTATTTCTTTCATTCTTTTTCTTCTTTTACGCGATACACCTGGATGCAGCCATCCGGACAAACGTAACCACAAGCGGTGCATCCGGTGCAGTTATCCGGATTCAGCATAAACGAATACGTATAGCCTTTGGTATTGACGTCTTTTGATAACCGAAGAACATCGAACGGGCAGTTTACTACGCAAACATCACAGCCTTTGCAGCGTTCTATGTCGACCACGATTGCTCCTTTGAATTTTGCCATTCTCTTTTTTTGTTATAATTACAGTTTGATATTTTTCGTATCCTTATATACAGTCGTTTTGTGTATCTCGGTGTAGCCAAAACAAGTTTTGTCTCTGCACTTGCTACTTAAAATACTATTATTTCAGCGTTTCGTTCCAGTAAAAACAACCCGAAAAAGCTTTTTTCAATTGGACCGGTGACTTGAAAAGTCCATATACGGAAGAACCGCTACCGGACATGGAGGCATATATAGCCCCGTTTCGATAGAGTGCTTCCTTGATTTCTCCAATGACAGGATATTTCAGAAATACAGATTGTTCAAAATCGTTGATCACGTTATTTCTCCACGTTTCGATAGGATTTCCGATCCATTCTTTCAGTGATCTAGCTGGATGAGCAGGATGGACCAAGGAAAAGGCTTCTGCCGTAGAAACGTGTACATTGGGCTTTAGTAAGACTAGAAACAGTCCACGCAGGTTCAACGTTACGTCTTCAAAATCGGTTCCTATACCGGATGCAAATATCGGCTTATTTTTAATAAAAAATGCACAGTCTGCACCTATTTGTGCAGATATTTGTTCCATTTCAGAATCCGTCAGGCCTAGATTATTGATCAAGTTGATGATTTTCAAGGCATAAGCTGCATCTGATGAACCTCCTCCAAGACCGGCACCGGCAGGAATAACCTTTTTAAGGAAAAAGGCAGAAGGCTGTAACCTGAACTGCTTCTCCAACCTACGAAATGTTTTGGTGACGATGTTGTTTTCTATGCTCATGTCCAAACAATTGGAATCCAACGTTTTGACTTCCAAGGAATAGGGTTTTCCATTCGGGTGGGGAACGACTTCCAGTGCATCCTTCAAACCAATGGGATAAAATACCGTTTCCAGGTTGTGATAACCATCCGGTCGTTTTTCGGTCACCCGTAAGCCCAAATTGATTTTTGCGTTTGGAAAACAAATCATGTTCTCGAAATTTCAGTATGCATTAGGTAAATGTGGTACAAATATACGATAATTCGGCTAACAGGACAAGTTATCAACAGGCCTGTTGAAAGCTTTTTTCACAGCATATGTTTTTCTTGTGTACCTTTGAGTACTTAGAAAAAAAACATGGAAGATCGTAAGAATTATCGTCCTGGTAGAACCAAAACCAATCCCGTTTACCTAACCGACGCCGGAAAGCGTCCGCCCGAAGCCAGAGAGCTGGAAGAAGCCGTTTTAGGTGCTTTGATGTTGGAGAAAGATGCCTATTCCATCGTTAGCGATATTCTGAAGCCACAAAGTTTTTATGAGCATTCCCATGAGTTGATATTCACTGCCATTCAAAACCTGGCCATCCTACAGCGCCCTGTAGACATGCTGACCGTTCAGGAACAGCTTAAGAAAGAAGGGCATCTGGATGAAGTAGGTGGTGCCTATTATTTGGCTCAACTTACAGGAAAAGTTGTTTCCACGGCTCACTTGGAGTTCCACGCCCGCATCGTAGCACAGAAATTCCTGGCCAGGGAACTGATACGTTTCACCTCCGAAATTTCAGGCAAAGCATTTGATGAAACCATGGATGTGGACGATCTGATGCAGGATGCTGAAGCCAGTCTGTTTGAAATTTCGCAGCGCAACATGAAAAAGGATGTGATTCAAATCAACCCAATCATCAATGAAGCCATCGAATTATTGAATATCGCTGCACAACGAAAGGATGGGTTAAGTGGTCTTGCTTCTGGTTTTTCAGGACTTGACAAAATGACTTCCGGTTGGCAGAAATCAGACTTGGTCATCATTGCTGCTCGTCCTGCAATGGGTAAAACGGCCTTCGTGCTTTCCATGGCGAAAAACATGGCTGTCAATTATAAAAAACCCGTGGCCGTCTTCTCACTCGAAATGTCCAACGTACAGTTGGTCAATCGTTTGATAATCAATGTCTGCGAAATTGAAGGAGAAAAAATCAGGAATGGTCAGTTGCTGGAACACGAATGGCATCAATTGGATTATAAAATCAAGGATTTGTACGATGCACCCTTATACATTGACGATACGCCCAGTTTATCCATTTTCGAATTCCGCACCAAAGCCAGAAGACTTGTCCGTGAACACCATGTGGAAATCATCATCATTGACTACTTGCAACTGATGAATGCAAGCGGTTCGACCTTTGGTAGCCGTGAACAGGAAGTATCCATGATTTCAAGGTCTCTGAAAGGCCTGGCCAAGGAATTGAACATTCCCATCATCGCCTTGTCACAGCTGAACCGTGGCGTTGAAAACCGTTCAGGTGCAGGAGCCGACTCCAAACGGCCACAACTAGCTGATTTGCGTGAATCCGGTGCCATCGAGCAGGATGCGGATATGGTTTGCTTCATTCACCGACCAGAGTATTACAAGATTTTGGAAGATACGCAAGGCAACAGCTTGGTCGGCATGGCTGAAATTATCATTGCCAAACACCGAAACGGGTCCGTAGGGGATGTCAGGCTTCGGTTCAAGGCGCAATTTGCCAAGTTCTGCAATCCGGACGAAGACATCGATCCGGGTGTGGGATCAAACATCATTGCCTCACGCATTAACCGGGAATCGGGTTTCGCAGGTGCTGCAAAAGACAATGCCCCCAATCCATACGAGAATGGTGAAGGTGGTGATAGTATCATGCCATTCTAAACCTGCTGAATTTGAGAGCATAAGCCTAGGCATCCAAAAAATATCAAAAAAATCGCGGACAGGGTTTGTCAATTTGCCAAAATACGGTATCTTTGCGCTCGCAATAACGCAATGGCTACGTAGCTCAACTGAATAGAGCATCGCACTACGGATGCGAAGGTTGAGGGTTTGAATCCCCCCGTGGTCACTTTGAAAATCCCTTATGTTCCAACGAACGTAGGGGATTTTTTTATTCTATAAAACGTTTGGGGAATAGTAAATATCCAAGGTTCACGCCAATGTTCCAATTTCCTTTTGGATAACTGTAATTGTTCACATATAGACTGATGTTGGTGATAGGCAAGTTATATACCAGTGCCACCTCGGTAAGTCTTTGAACATGGGACCAGGAGGTTTCCGTGAGTGCTTGCGCAATGTTGCCGTCATAGAGCGTTTGCAAGGGGAAAAAGCCATAGAGTTCACCGCGAAGATACAAGGAGGGGCGAATGTTCCAGATAGGCAGGATGCCGATTCCAAGGAATTGATTCGCCCTGAAAGCCTCATTGAAGTTGGTCATACTGTGCGGAGTAGGCATAAAGCCGGGCGCCTGAATGATGCTGGAGGTGTAGTTGTCAAGTGTACGCTTGTTGTTGAAAACGAATTCACCTTTCATCCCGAAAATGAAATGCGCACTCAGCGACCTGTAGTTCTCAAATCCGCCTGAAAGCTGAAAATAGTTCAAGGGTACGTTCTTTTTAACAGCATGACCAAGGGTATCCCCATATTTGTAGCTTTCAATGCCTGAAATCAGTTGAGCAGTCGCATAACGACGACTACCAGAAACTGCAAATTGCTTGAGGTTCAGCGTATTCTGCTCAAAACGCATGGTGAAAGTGCCAAAACCGTATATGCTTTTGTCATAGATATCAGATGTTACGGCACTAAATTTGTTTTGAGAGTACGTATCGACCATGTAGGCCCCACCAAATGATAATTCCATTTTTCCATGGTGATGCAGTGGAAATCCGTACCGAAACTTCAAAAAAGTTTCCAACTGATTGACGAATGCTGGCAAATTACTGAGGTAAAAGAGCTTCTGATCCTGAAAATAGCTGTAATACTGTGTAGAAAACTGAATAGCCAGGTATTGCGGTATTTGTTTCGCGTTGAAATTGAACCTTGAAATCAGATTGAAGGCATTCAAAAACTTTCCCATATAGGTTTCAGCCGTATAAATCTGAGAATAATCATTGATTACCTGATAATTGACGCCCATATACAATTGGTTGGAAACCGTCGAGGATACGTTGGCACCGATAGCGATATTGATGTTATCGTCCATTTCAACTTCCAAAATCAGTTTGAAAGACTGATCGTATGCCTGATACACTGCATGGGGTATAATCTCCTTTATCTTACTGTTTTCCAATAACTTAAAGTAGCCTATCTTGAAATCCTCCAATGTGAAGTAATGGGAGCCGTCTTGTTTAAGTGCATTGAGCATGAATTCTCGCTGAACATCGGTGACGCCATTGATCTGGATTTCGCGGAAGCGTAAGGCGGGCACCTCACTTTTGAAATAATTGCGTTTCAGGCTGAGCGCAAATGGATCAGTACGTCTGGAAATCATTTTCTTGATGGAATCCATATTGGCCAGGGCACCTTCATAGCCGATCTTATAGGCAGCATCGACCTGATTGAAATCAAGTAAAGCCACTTCATCCATATTCAGGTTCAATTGAATGCCTTTTCCAGGTGAAATCGAGTCTGGCAAGGAGTGCATGATCATATTTTTCAACTGGCCCATCATATCGTAGTCGTCCGGCATCTTTTCCAAATTATCCACCACACAGCCGATCATGACGTCAGGGTGGAAATCGCTTGTCATCACATTAACGGGATAATTGTTGTAGATGGCACCATCGTACATCAGACTTCCATCAACTTTAATCGCCTTAAAAACAAAGGGAAAGGACATGGAGGCACGAATGGCATCACCCAAATCCCCCTTCCTGAAAACAAAGGATTTTCGGATATAGACATTGGAGGCAACGCTTCTGAACGGTACGAACAAGCGATCGAAATCACCCTGGCAATGTCCGGTAGCTTGCGCACAAAGTTTGAGGAATGCAAAGTTTAGCTGAACAGGATTCAGTAGACTGTTGGGTATCAGCTTTCTGGGATTGATGACCGAATCCTTCAATGAAATGGAAGTAACCAGGATTTCAGGGGTGGGATCCGGCATACGGAAGAAATCCATGTATTGATTTTCGACGGTTCCGTTTCTCCAGCTTTTGAATTCATTCGATTTGATCAGTTCCAACATTTCAGCCGGGGAATAGCCCATGGCATAGAGACCACCTACAACAGCTCCGATGGAAGTTCCGGTTATGTAATCGATGGGGATTCCGTTTTCTTCCAACGCCTGAATCAAACCGATGTGTGCGATGCCTTTGGCTCCGCCGCCACTCAGAACCAAACCGACTTTCTGGGCGGAGGCAGGTTGCAGCAAGGTTGATAGGAAGATGATAAGCAACAGTCGTTTCATAAAAAAATCAGCATAAAAAAAAGTGCTTCGGAGTTTTTAAATACTCCGAAGCACCATTCATTTTCGGAATTCAATTCAAAGATACATCAAACCTTTGATATGTATTCCTTCACTCAAATTTAATCAATTAGTTCCACGCTTCTTTTGACAAAGTTTGTAAGCGCTTCACCTTTAAGCAAACCATTTGTAAGGAGGGCCAGGTCAATGAGTTGTTTGGCCTTGTCGCTGTTGGCGGAATCCTGGGTCAGGAATTTCTTGACCAGCGGATGATCGGTATTGACCACTAAAGAATAACTGGTCGGCATTTCTCCGTAAAAATTCATACCCGGATTCATGGCAGCCATTTCCTGCATGCGTCGCATGAACTCATTCAGAGTGACAATGACGGGATAGCCGGTTTCACCCAGGTTTTCCAGTTGTACTTTGAATTCGGTCTTTTCAAGAGTTGGTAATTGGCTGTTGAACAGCGTTTTAAGGCTTTCCTGTTCGGGTTCGCTCAACGTCAGGCTGGGTTTTTCGCCTTTCAGAATGAGGTTGTCGACCACGTCGCTGTCCACTCGTACGAAACTGCTTTTTTCAATGTGTTGCTCTAGTTTGCTGACGATGTGTACGTCCAATTGACCATCCATCAACAGGACATCATACCCTTTCGCTCTTGCAGCTTCCACGTATGCATGCTGACCGTCCTTGTCAGAAGTATATAGGAAAACAAGCTTACCATCTTTATCGGTCTGATTTTCAGAAATCAACGTTTTGTATTCTTCGATGGTGAAGCATTTTTCATCCACATTTTTCATCAAGGTGAACTTCTCGGCCTTTTCCCAGAATTTATCTTCGGTCAGAATGCCGTACTGGATGAAAATCTTGAGGTCGTTCCATTTGGCTTCGAACTGGGCACGGTCGCTTTTGAAGATGTCCAGCAAACGATCGCCGACTTTCTTGGTGATGTGGCTGGAGATTTTCTTGACGTTGGCATCGCTTTGCAAATAGGAGCGTGAGACGTTCAGGGGAATGTCCGGAGAATCGATCACACCATGCAACAAGGTCAGGAATTCAGGTACGATGCCTTCGACTGAATCGGTCACATAGACTTGATTGCAATAAAGTTGAATCTTATTTTTCTGAATTTCAACGCTATTCTTGATTTTGGGGAAATAAAGTATGCCTGTCAGGTTGAAAGGATAATCCACGTTCAGATGAATGTGGAACAAAGGATCTTCGCTCATGGGATATAGGTCCTTGTAGAACTTCAGGTAATCTTCTTCCGTCAGGTCGGCTGGCTTGCGAGTCCATGCAGGTTTGATGTCGTTGATCTGATTGTCTTCACCAGTTTCCTCGTATTTGTCTTCCTTCCATTCCTTTTTCTTGCCGAAAACGATGGGCACGGGCAGGAACTTACAATATTTGTTCAGCAGCTCGCTAATTTTGCTTTCCTTCAGAAAATCCAGGTTATCGTCGTCGATATGAAGCACAATGTCGGTACCGCGTTCAGCCTTTTCGATGGTGTCGATGGTGTATTCGGGAGAACCGTCGCAACTCCATTTCACGGCTTCCGAACCTTCTCTGAATGACTTGGTGACAATGTCCACTTGCTTGGAAACCATGAAGGTAGAGTAGAATCCAAGACCGAAGTGACCAATGATGGCATTGGCATCGTTCTTGTATTTTTCGAGGAATTCTTCCGCACCTGAAAAAGCGATCTGGTTGATGTACTTGTCGATTTCTTCGGCTGTCATTCCGATGCCATTGTCAGAAATAGTTAAGGTTTTGGCTTCGGAATCGATGGATACGCGAACTTTCAAATCGCCGGTTTCACCTTTGAATTCGCCTACTGAAGCGTAGGTTTTAAGTTTCTGGCTGGCATCAACGGCATTTGAAATAACTTCGCGGAGGAAGATTTCATGGTCGCTGTACAAAAATTTCTTGATGACGGGGAAAATGTTGTCGGTTGTAACCCCAATGTTTCCTTTTTGCATATCCTGTATTTTTAGTGATTAAATTATTGATTGGTTTGTCTGGGTTTGCAGACATCCGAATAGGACAAAAAAAATGCCAGAACCGATGGTCTGACATTTTTTCATTAATAAGGGTGTTTACTGACAATACTGACAAATCAGACGGGCAGATCATTGATCATTCGAACCATGCTTTTGGTTTCCGCGTTGTAATTAAGCGTGATGCGGTCACCTTGTTTGAGATTGCCACCCAGAATCAGTTCAGCCAGTTCATCTTCCAAATATTTTTGGATAGCACGCTTCAAGGGACGGGCACCGAATTGGGCATCATAACCTTCAGTCGAAATGAAACTCCTGGCTTCTTCGGTAACGGTAAGCAGATAGCCTAGGTCTTCCACACGTTTATGGAAGGTAACTAGTTCCAAATCAATAATTTGCAGAAGCGAATCCTTGGAAAGCTGATCAAATTGGATCACGTCGTCGATACGGTTCAGAAATTCTGGTGCAAAGGTCTTGGTCAATGCCTTTTGTATAACACTTTTGGTATATTCGAGATTGCTGGTCTGACCAGGAGGTGTGAAACCAACGCCTTTGCCGAACTCTTTCAACTGGCGTGTTCCTACGTTGGAAGTCATGATCAAAATGGAGTTCTTGAAGTCGATCATGCGGCCCAGACTGTCTGTTAGACGGCCTTCGTCCATGACTTGCAGCAAGAGGTTGAACACATCGGGGTGGGCTTTTTCGATTTCATCCAACAGAATCACAGAATAGGGTTTGCGACGCACTTTTTCCGTGAGTTGACCGCCTTCTTCGTAACCGACGTATCCCGGAGGAGCTCCGACCAGTCTGGAAACGGTGAATTTCTCCATGAATTCGCTCATATCGATGCGTAGCAAAGCATCTTTGCTGTCGAACATTGCTTCGGAAAGCAGTTTAGCCAGGTGCGTTTTACCAACCCCGGTGGGACCAACAAACAGGAAGGCACCGATGGGTCGGTTGGGGTCTTTCAGACCGACTCGGTTGCGTTGGATGGCCTTGACGACGGAATCCACGGCTTTGTCTTGTCCGATGATTTTTTTCTTGATTTCATACCTCATTTTCAGGAGTTTATCACTCTCTTCCTGAGCTATTCGTTGAAGTGGAACACCCGTCATGACGGCGACCACTTCGGCAATTTTTTCGGCATCCACGGGTTGACGTTCCAAGTCGACTCCGGTTTCCCATTCAGTTTTCATTAAAGCCAATTGCTCGCTCTTTTGCTTGCCTTCGTCTCTGCAACTGGCCGCCAATTCAAAGTTTTGGGAATTGACGGCGTCCATTTTTTGGCGGTTGCACTCATCGATTTCTTTTTCAAGGGCTTCGAATTCAGCAGGCACACTTATATTGGAGAGATGCACGCGGGAACCGGCTTCGTCCATGGCATCAATAGCCTTGTCCGGGAAGTTGCGGTCGGAAACGTAGCGTTTGGTAAGCTTTACGCAGGCTTCCAGCGCTTCGTCGGTATAGGTTACATGGTGGTGTTCTTCGTAACGATCCTTGATGTTACACAGAATCTGAAGGGTTTCTTCAGGCGTGGTGGGCTCTACAATGATTTTTTGGAAACGACGTTCCAGCGCGCCGTCCTTTTCAATGCTCTTGCGGTATTCATCGAGTGTAGTTGCCCCAATGCACTGAATATCACCTCTGGAGAGGGCAGGTTTCAGCATGTTGGCGGCATCCATGGAACCGCTGGCATTACCGGCACCTACGATGGTATGTATTTCATCGATGAACAAAATGATGTTCGGATTCTTCTGTAATTCGTTGAGAATGGCTTTCATACGCTCTTCAAACTGGCCGCGGTACTTGGTTCCGGCAACCATGGAAGCCAAATCCAGGGAGATGACGCGTTTATCAAATAGTATGCGGGAAACTTTCCGCTGCACGATGCGCAGAGCCAGACCTTCCACAATAGCCGATTTGCCGACACCGGGTTCACCTATGAGCACCGGATTGTTCTTTTTTCGGCGGCTTAATATCTGTGCGAGGCGCAAAATTTCATTTTCGCGTCCGACCACAGGGTCCAATCGGCCCTCAAAGGCTGCCTTGGTCATATCATTGCCGAAATTATCCAACGCCGGGGTATCGGTGCCGCCTTGAGCCGTTTTGGTCTTAGGTTGGCTGGGAGCGCCTTGTTTGTCGTTTCCGCCATCCATGGTGTCGTCATCATCTTCGTTGAATTCGGTAAACCCTGGTCCTGCAGACGGAGTGGGGGAGCCCACAATGCTATCCTGTAGTTTCAGCCATTCGAGGCCTTCTTCCTTCAGAACATCCGAAGCCAGGTTGTTGTTTTCCTTCATCAGGGCAAGCAACAAATGCTCCGTATCAATTTCATGACAAGTGGAGCCTCTGTATTCCAATGACTTAACCTCCAATAAAACCATTTTGAGAACGCGTTCAGCCGTTTTATCCAAAGGGATGTCCGGACTGAGATTAGGGGCATCCTTGCGAATGGTCCTTGATTCTATGGAACGCTTTACGTGTTGAAGGTTTATATTGAGTTTTGACAATTGCAGGATGGCTTTACTGTCTCGTTCGCGCAGGATTCCAAGCAACAAATGCTCGGGAGCGATGGTCTCGCTTCCAAGCCGTTGCGCTTCCTCCAGGCTGAAACCTATAACGTCGTGCATGCCCTGTGAAAATTTTGCTGTATCCATAATTCGTATTTGTAGCCCTCAAAATAGAGCTTGATTATGTCCTGATTACTATTTAAATCTATTGAATCCGTCTCAAAAATAGACATTTCCGACCGTAATTCAAATGGTATGCTTCAAATACTTTGCCAGAGGACAAATTGTCAGTTTTTAGCCCGATTTATTTGAAAAAAGCCTTGGTGGAATCGGGGGAAAGCTGTACATTAGCATACTTTTTGAGTTAAATCGACCTACTCGATTGGAAAAACAAACTATATTTAAAAGTTCTATTTAAATGATTGATCAAGACCGCATTATTCGTATAAACATTGAAGAGGAAATGAAATCCTCCTACATTGATTATTCGATGTCTGTGATCGTTTCGCGCGCGCTTCCTGACGTGCGGGACGGTTTGAAACCGGTTCATCGCCGGGTTTTATTTGGTATGAATGAATTGGGTAACAATTCCGACAAACCGTACAAGAAATCTGCCAGAATCGTCGGGGACGTTCTGGGTAAATATCATCCGCACGGAGACTCTTCCGTCTATTACGCGATGGTTCGTTTGGCCCAGGAATGGTCCATGCGTTATCCGATGGTGGACGGTCAGGGAAACTTCGGTTCGGTGGACGGCGATTCCCCCGCTGCCATGCGTTACACCGAGTGCCGCCTTCGCAAGATTGCCGAAGACATGTTGCTGGACATCGAAAAAGACACGGTGAACATGCAGCTTAACTTCGACGATACTTTAAAAGAACCGACCGTTCTTCCCAGCCGTATTCCCAACCTGTTGGTAAATGGAGCTTCCGGTATCGCCGTCGGAATGGCTACCAACATGCCGCCCCACAATTTATCGGAAGTCGTAAACGGCATGATTGCCTACATCGACAACAACGACATTGATATTCCTGAGTTGATGAAGTACATCATCGCTCCAGACTTCCCGACCGGTGGTTTCATTTACGGCTATCAGGGTGTGAAAGAAGCCTTTGAAACGGGCAGGGGACGTGTTGTCATGCGTGCCAAGGCAAATATTGAAAACGACGGCAGCCGTGAAAAGATAGTCGTTACCGAAATACCTTACATGGTCAACAAGGCTGAACTCATCACTGCCATTGCTGACTTGGTTAAAGAACAGAAAATCGACGGCATTTACCATGTCAACGATGAATCCGACCGAGACGGCATGCGCATCGTGGTTGAAGTCAAGAAAGATGCCAATTCCAACGTATTGCTGAACAAGCTGTACAAAATGACGGCACTCCAGACTTCCTTCAGCGTGAACAACATCGCGCTGGTGCATGGACGTCCGAAAATGCTGAATCTGAAAGACATGATCAAACATTTCATCGATCATCGTCATGAAGTGGTAACCCGCCGTACCCAATACGATCTGAATGAAGCTGAAAAACGTGCGCACATCCTTCAGGGTCTGATCATTGCATGCGACAACATCGATCGGGTGATTGTCCTCATTCGTTCTTCGCAATCGCCGGACGAAGCCCGTGAACGTCTTATGGCAGAATTCGAACTCTCTGACATTCAATCCCGTGCCATCGTTGAAATGCGTCTCCGTCAGCTCACTGGCCTCGAAATGGACAAACTTCGCAACGAGTACGAAGCACTGATGCTGAAAATCGCTTATTTTAAAGAAGTGCTGGCCAGTCTGGGAATGCGAATGAACATTGTCAAGGAAGAACTCGAAGAGGTGAAAGCCAAATACGGTGATATCCGTCGTTCAGAAATCATTTATGCTTCTGAAGATTTCAATCCGGAAGATTTCTATGCTGACGATGAAATGATCATCACTATTTCCCATTTGGGCTACATCAAACGCACCCCGCTTAGCGAATTCCGTTCACAAAACCGTGGGGGAGTAGGTTCCAAGGGCAGTGAAACCAGGGACGAAGACTTTGTTGAATACATCTATCCTGCATCCATGCACAATACCATCATGTTTTTCACACAGAAGGGTAAGTGCTACTGGCTCAAGGTTTACGAAATACCGGAAGGAACCAAGAATTCCAAAGGTCGTGCCATTCAGAATCTGCTGAACATTGATTCCGATGATAAGGTGAATGCGTTCATCCGAGTGAAGAACCTGCAAACCGACCAAGAATTCATCAATTCCCATTACCTGATTTTTGCTACCAAGCAAGGTGTCGTGAAGAAAACCGTTCTGGAACAGTATTCCCGTCCACGTGCCAATGGTGTGATTGCCATTTCCATCCGCGAAGATGATCAGGTGATTGGTGTACGTATGACGAATGGTAATACAATGGTGCTCATGGCTAACCGCAATGGTCGTGCCATCCGTTTCCACGAAAGCGCTGTCCGCGTGATGGGCCGTACCGCCACTGGTGTGCGTGGAATGACACTCGATACCGACGGTCAGGACGAAGTCATCGGTATGATCTGTATCAAGGATCCGGAAACCGAATCCATCATGGTGGTTTCTGAGCAAGGCTACGGCAAACGCTCGGAAATTGAAGATTACCGTGTAACCAACCGTGGTGGCAAGGGTGTAAAGACCCTGAATGTCACTGAGAAGACTGGCAAGCTGGTTTCCATCAAGAGTGTAACCGATGATAGTGATCTGATGATCATCAACAAATCTGGCATCACCATCCGTGTGAAAGTCTCCGATTTCCGCATCATGGGTCGTGCCACACAGGGTGTCCGTCTGATCAATCTTGAAAAGCGTCACGATGAAATCGCTTCCGTTTGCAAGGTGGCTTCTGAACCCGACGAGGAAGAAGTTTCCGAACTACTGTCCGAGGTTGTTGAAGCACCAGTTAACGAGGTTGAAAATACCATTCATGATACTGAAAAAGAGTAACTTAATTATTTTATTCATTTAAATAAACAACAATGAAAAAGATCATTTTTTTGCTTTCTGCACTACTTCTGATAGGAGGGAGTTCGTTTGCGCAAAAGAAAAACGTGGCTAAAGCTAAAACCAAAATCCAATCGGCAGAGACTCCGGACTATAAGGGTGCCAAAGATGCCATCTTGTTGGCTCTGAAAGATTCCACTACGAGGAATGATGCTACAACCTGGTTTGTGGCCGGAGATGTGTTCAACGGCATTTATACCGAGCAACAGAAGATTGAATGGACAACGAAAAAGGGTGATAAGGCTCTGATGGCAAGCTCCGTCGAAAGCGCTCTTAAATATTACCTGGGAGCTGATTCACTGGACAAATTGCCCAACGCCAAAGGAAAGATTGCACCTAAATACCATACCAAAATTGTAGATAAGGTAAAAGGCCTGCAACGTTGCTTCACAGAAGGAGGTTCCTATTATTATGAATTGAAGGATTATAAGAATGCCTTGAAATTTTTTGATGTCTATATCAATTACCAGTATATTCCTCAGATGCAAGGTCTTGGTCTTGAAAAAGACACCTTGATTCCGCTGATCACGTATTATTGCGGTCTTTGCGCCACCCAGGCAGAACTGCCAGCCGTTGCTGTGAAATACTATGAAAAAGTGAAGGATAACATGGATTCGTCAGTGACCAAGTATATTTATTCTCGTTTGTGCGAGGATTATTCACAATTGAAGGATACGGTCAACATGGTTCGTATGTTCAAGTTGGGCGCACAGAAATTCCCGAATGAATCCTACTATGTACGCAATCTGATCAACTTTTACATCAATCAGAACAAGATGGATGAAGCCCTTTCCTGGATCAATGCTGCGATCGAATTGGAACCGACAAGTGCCATTCTTTGGAATGTTAAGGGTAGAATTCTGGAAACCAAGAACGTGGAAGAATCCAAAGCATGCTATCAAAAATCAATTGATTTGGATCCGAAGTTTGCTGAAGCACTTGGAAATATTGGTCGAATCTATTACAACAAAGCAGTTGAAGAGTTGGATCGTATCAATGCCATCCGGGATGACAAGAAATATAAGATCGAGAAGGCCAAACTTAAGAGCACTTTTGAAATTCCGCTGCCATACTTCGAAAAGGCTTATCTGCTGAATCCTGATGAGCGTGATTATGTGATCGCTTTGAGAGGTATTTATTACAACTTGGGAATGGATGCCAAATATCAGGAAATGGATAAAAAGCTGAAAAGCATGTAAATCCTTTCGTTGTTTTTAAAATAGAGTAGGCTGTTGTTATTTACGACAGCCTATTTTAGTTGAAAGAGTCTTTGATCTATTAGGTGGGAATCGAAGTGGTTTTATGAAGTTATTCAACATAATATTAATTATAACCCAAAAGAGGCTGAGAATAGTAGGACTGGCAAGACGGTAAAAGATTTTTCAAAAGAGCATCCTTTTGGAAAATCTAGCCTCTTATCACTAACAACGGCGTATTCCCATGGAATACCATCCGATGAGCAATTCCTGGATTGAACAAGCGTGCAAATAAATTTCTTTTTTGTGATGCCAAGGTCAATATATCAATGTTACAATCTTTAATGAATTTATTCAGATGTTCTACAACCTTACCATTCCCCAACAAAACATACGATGTTTCCAGTTCAGGATACTGACGTTTGAAATAATCCTTGACTCCGGCCAATTGAACTTCATCCCAAGGATTCTCTGTATCCGAAAAGTGTACAAAATACACTTTTAGCTTGAGCGATTTTAACAACTGCATCATGGTGTCAAATACAACCATGTCACGTTGGTCAAAACGCGTCAGAAATCCAATGGTTCGAATGCCTTCAAAACGATCAAAAGGTGTTTGTTCCGGAAAGGCAAAAACGGGAACGTTTGTGCGGTCAATTACTTCTGCCGTAACACTGCCCAATAGATCACTGCTTCTCGAATCTGCTCCTTTGGTTCCCATGATGAGCATCAGTGGTTTGTGCTTTTTGGCATATATCAAGATTTGTTCCTCAGGTACACCTTCACGAAACTTTGAAACAATCTGAACATCAGGCAACAAGCCTGTTGACATATCCACACGAAGCTGTTTAATAAGTTTATTCATTTCTTCCTCATTCTTCTGCATCAGTGATTTCATGGCTTCTTCGCTGTGTTCATCGAAGGCAAAGGCATCGCTGATGGGCATACCTCCAGAGTAGAATGGGCTATAATAGGTATGAAGTAATACAATGGTGGCGTCCATGGACTTGGCTATACTGAAAGCCAGACGGGCTGCTTTCATGGTATATTCAGAGAAATCAACCGGAACCAGTATGATTCTGGGTAGCGTTTTTTGGACTTCTTTTTCATCACATTCAAAATCCACATGTTCAATGATTTCCAATGCTGTCGGAAGATCAGCTTCCCGAATCCGTACACGTACACCTGCCGAAACGACGGGCTGGAGTAGATTCACGTTGTGCAGGCAAACTTCAATACCTTTGGATTCCAGAATGCCTTTCAGAATGATGGCACGCTCATAGGTATGAATGGCAACGGTTACGAGGTTTTCTTCCATGGCCTTAATTTTAGAGGATTATTTATCATCTTTTGATGATTCTAAGGTACAACGGAATTGGCAGAAATTGCAAAGGGGAGTTGTTAAAATATATTAACAACCCCCTCTCCTGCCCCATGGACAAATTCTTAAAAGCAGCTCTATAAACTAAAATGTATAGGCGAGAATGGCATAGATTCTGGAGTTCGAAATGCGTTCGGGATTAAGAATCGATCCATTGAGTGCAGATCGTGTTCCCCAGGCGGCATTGGTATATTCATACTCTACACCCAGTTTCCAATTTTTGTAGTTGTAGCTGTAGGTTGGTGTGATGCGGTAAACATAATCAATCATCCGTTCGGAAGAGGTGTTCGCCTTGTCAACTCCCAAACCGTAAAATTTGCTATCCGTTGGAAGGTCATTGGCCGGTCCCAGATTTTTGGTATAACCGCCAAGCAATCCGAACTGGTGCTTCATACCATAATTCAGATCCACAAAGGAGGACAAAGTGTTGTAAGCGATGTACTTATTGTCCGGCGTAATGGCGTATCCACCGATAAAGTTCTGATCTGTTAGGTTTTGGCCGAGTACGCCTTTGGCATTGATCATCAACTTTCCGCTTGTCCATGAGCCGTAGATCACTACGCCAGGAGTTCGCAACAGATTTGTATTCAAATGTTTAACACCAATTCCATCAGTAAAATAGCGGTTGGGCATAATGGATTTGTATTCACCGCCCAAGCCGACCAGCAAGTGGTCCGATTTGGTTTCAAGGCTGATATACAATTCAGGAGCCAAAGCGTTTCGTTGGTAGGCATAGGTGGAAACATTGGTTGCTGGGGTTACTGGATCCGGACCGGATGACGTGTATTGCATCTGATAAATAGCAGCAGCTGTTAGTTTTATGTTCTTAATGATGTAATCGTAACGAACCTGCGGACTACGGTTGAACGGTTGGAACAAAGCACCGGTGTTTAAAGAAAGAACTATAGGATGTGTTCCAAAGGCGGCCATCGGATGCCAGGTTTGACCAACCAACAAGGAAGAATGTTCCCAATTCAATTGGGTATATGCTTGTCGGATGCGTAAAATCATGTAGTTGGGTGCACCTGCAAAATCGGTTTCAATCTTGCCGGTTGCTTTTTTGGCTCCCAAAAAAGCGGTAGGTATTGTAATATTTAAACCAAAACGAGTGTTAACGCTTGTAAACGAATTGGAAGGCGTAGCATTAAGGTCTTCGCCGTCTGCGTTCAAATCACGGTACATGGGGTAAAAGGAAAAGAAATCCTGGTTGCTGGAAAGAATTTTCCGGGAATCCAACGCAAAATCACTGCGGATAAAACCATACAATTTGTAAGAAGTAGCCTCTTGGGCCACTACGTAAATGCTGTTTACCAACAGCAGGATTGCAAGAATTCGTTTAGTCATTTTCTACTGTTATTGCATTACCAAACAGATCGTAAGGACCGGCCAAGTCAATCTTGACCGAATAGAACGAACCGATTTTCAATTGTTTATCTTTAGTGATGAAGACTTCTGGATCGACATCGGGGGAATCGAATTCAGTCCTTCCGACAAAAAAATCGGGTTCTTCGCGGTCAATGATTACCTTGAATTCTTGACCGATTTTTGCCGCATTGATTTCTGCGGAAATATCTTGTTGCAACAGCATGAGTTCGTCCAGGCGAGCACGCTTGACTTCATCGGATATGTTGTCCTCGTAGTGACGAGCGGCAAAAGTACCTTCCTCCTCAGAATAAATGAAAGCGCCCATACGTTCGAAGCGTTGCTCTTTTACAAAATCACAAAGTTGGCGGAAATCTTCGTCTGTTTCACCTGGGTGACCGACCATCAGGGTGGTGCGCAAATGAATGCCTGGAACTTCCTGACGAATTTGTTTCAGAAGTTCAATTGTTTCAGCCTTGTTGATTTTACGGCGCATTTTGAGGAGCATGGGGTCGCTGATGTGCTGCAGGGCCATGTCGAGGTAGGCACAGACATTGGGATTTTCGCGCATGACACGCAGTAAATCCATGGGGAAATCGTAGGGATACGTGTAGTGCAATCGAAGCCATTCGACGCCGGATATCTGCGCCATGCGTTCGACCAACTCAGGGAGTTTAAAGGCTTTATAGTTGTCGAGGCCATAATACGACAGATCTTGAGCGATCAGTTGGACTTCCTTTACACCTTTGGCAATAAGAGTGCGGACTTCTTCAAGTATGTCCTCCATGGGCCTGGAAACGTGCTTACCGGTGATGATGGGGATGGCGCAATAGGAACAGGTACGGCTGCAACCTTCGGAAATCTTGACGTAAGCATAATGGGAAGGCGTTGTAAGACTACGTTCCAGCCGTAAATCGTCTCGATAAACCTCACCGAGGTCAGAAAGCACTTCTTTCCAGTTAAACTTTCCATAGAAATGGTCGACTTCTGGAATTTCTTTGCCGAGTTCAGACAAGTACCGTTCGGAAAGACAGCCCATTACGTAGAGTTTGCTGATCCTGCCTTTTTTTCGAGCGGCAGCGTATTCCAGGATGGTTTCGATGGATTCTTCCTTGGCATCGCCGATGAATCCGCAAGTATTGACAATAACGATGCCACCGGGAGGCACTTCGGAGTCGTGACCGACCGCATATCCAATGGCTTCAAACTGACGCAACAATTGTTCGGAATCCACCAGATTCTTGGAACATCCCATTGTAACGATGGTTACGTGACGAATGGCATTCATCTTAGTTTTCGTCGCTGAAAAGAGTGTCAACGAAGGCTCTGCGGTTAAAGAGCTGTAGATGGTTTATACCTTCTCCCAGACCAATGTATTTGACTGGGATTTGGAACTGGTCGGAAATACCAATGACAACGCCGCCTTTGGCAGTCCCATCCAACTTGGTGATGGCAAGTGCATTGACTTCAGTTGCCAGCGTAAACTGACGGGCTTGCTCGTAAGCATTTTGACCGGTAGAACCGTCTAGAACGAGCAGTATTTCGTGTGGTGCATCGGGCACCACTTTTTTCATGACGTCTTTAATTTTGGTTAGTTCGTTCATCAGACCGATTTTATTGTGCAGGCGGCCTGCGGTATCGATCAGAACCACGTCTGCATCGTTGGCCACAGCGGACTTCAACGTATCGAAGGCAACGGAAGCAGGGTCGGAACCCATGGCTTGTTTGATGACGGGCACCCCTGCCCTTTCACCCCAGATGACAAGTTGTTCAACGGCAGCTGCACGAAAAGTATCTGCAGCACCGAGGTATACGGATTTTCCGGCCTGCTTGAACTGATGGGCCAACTTGCCGATCGTGGTGGTCTTTCCTACACCATTGACGCCGACAACCATGATGACATATGGTTTCTTACCTACGGGCAACTGGAAAGAATCGGCATCTTCACTGTCGTGTTTGATAAGAAGGCTGGTGATTTCTTCCCGCAAGACGTTGTTGAGTTCTTTTGTGTCTACGTATTTATCCCTGGCCACACGCTTTTCGATGCGTTCTATGATGCGAAGTGTCGTATCAACACCCACATCGGAAGTAATTAGAATTTCTTCCAGCTGGTCGAGTACGTCTTCATCCACTTTGGACTTTCCGGCGATGGCCCTGCTGATTTTTGAAAAAACGCTTTCCTTGGTTTTGGCCAAACCTTGGTCAAGCAGTGCTTTTTCTTCCTTTTTATCCTTTGAAAACAGATTGAATATACCCATGATTTAAAGTGTGCGTCAAAACGCTGCAAAAGTACATATTATTTACTGAAATTGACAAGTTTACGCAAATTGAAAAAGGCCGGATTCGTATGAAACCAGCCTTTTTTTATGTGTTGTACAGTCAATTACTTTTTGGTGAAAAAGTCGTTGATTTTATCGTTGTGTACAATTTCTTCATTGAAAGTATAAGCTCCTGTTTTCGGAGATTTAACCATCTTGATAACCTTGGCGTAGGCACGACCTTCGCCTTTGTTTTGCATCGATGCAACTGCTTTTTTTGCCATGGCTTAAATTATTTGATTTCTTTGTGAACAGTCATTCTTTTCAAAATCGGGTTGTATTTCTTCAACTCCATACGACCAGTCGTATTCTTACGGTTTTTGGTCGTGATGTAGCGGGAGGTACCCGGCATACCGCTTTCCTTGTGCTCAGTGCACTCGAGAATCACCTGGATTCTGTTTCCTTTAGCTTTCTTTGCCATTTCTCTGATCTCCTTTAATTAAATGATTACGCGGATATCTTCAATCTTCAAATACCCCTTTTCGCTGGCGTCACGCATGGCACGGTCGAGACCGTTCTTGTTGATGGTGCGCAGAGCGTTTGCTGAAATAGTCAGCGAGATCCAACAATCTTGTTCTACCCAGTAGAACTTCTTAGTGAAAAGGTTGACATTGAATGTACGTTTCGTGCGTCTCTTGGAATGCGAAACGTTATTCCCGATCATTGCCTTTTTTCCTGTAATTTGACAAACTTTAGACATCTCTATCTTTTTTTGGTTTTGGCACTGTTTTTCTTAAAACGGATGCAAAGAAACAAAAAAAGTCGGAAACCTGCAAATGAAGTTGAAAAATAGTTGCTAAAAGGATTGATTTACAGCGTAATCCATGACGAATGTTGGTTATTATAATGATTTATAAAACCATCATTATACATATTATTTACATTTTATGATGGTTTTTTAAATCATTATAGTAATTTTGCAGAAAAAACAACACATGCAAGATTGGCATTCACTGACTGACCTTGAAATTTTAGGCGAATTCGGGGCTCGAATCCGACTGGCGCGCATTGAACGAAACCTGACTCAGCAAATGCTGGCAGATCGTTCCGGATTGAACCGTAGTACCATTCGTGACCTGGAAAATGGACGTTCGGTGAACTTGCTAAGTCTGATGCAGCTGCTCCGGAGCATGGAATTGTTGGAAAAGTTGAACCTCCTTTTGCCTGGCAGTTCGCAAAGTCCGGTTCTGGCAAAACTCCAGAACGAGCGTAAACGAGTGAAACTTTCAAAAAAATAACATCATGCATCAATTGATCCATGTTTTTTATCAGGATGTGCTTGCCGGAATTTTCGACATGGATGCTGCTGAACGTACTGGACGATTTGAATGGTTGCCTTCCTTTCAGGGTACTTTCAACCGTTTGACGGATGCGTTTGTGTCCAATGAAACAAGCAGATATGCTGCCTTTGATACGGACTGTGCACTGCCTGCCGTGTTTAAAGATTATTTGGCCGGAGCATTCTCGAAAGCTTTATTGAAGGAAGCTTTGCGTACTACTTCCAGAACGGTTGAAAGTTTGTCGACGCTGGCTTGGTTATCCTTGACGGGCGATCGTGGAATGGGCGCCTTTCGGTTTGAACCAGCCGGTTATCCGGAGTTGAATGCCGTCGAACCAGTAGATCTGGACAGGATGGTCCGCTATGCAGGACTCATTCAGAAGGGTAAAGGTGCAGAACTCAGCGACAGACGTTTACGCGAATTGCTACGCTGCGGTTTGTTCGTTCGGGGAGATTCCCCTAAGATTCTGGTGGCAGTAAATGACTATACTGGTGAAGTCTTATCGGGTCAGGGACGGATTCCGAACGGCTTTAACGGATGGATATTGAAACTTGATGGTGTGGTAGCCGGTTCTTCAGAAAAGTTGGGGGAAGAATATGCCTATTATCAGAAAGCCAGGGCATGCGGTATAGAGGTTGCACCTTGTCGGATACTACGTGACGGGCATTGGAAACATTTGTTGGTGAAGCGGTTTGATCGTACTTCGCTTGAAAAAAGAGCGTTCGTTACGTTCAATGAATCGAACCTTTCTTGGGAGGCCGTTTTTCGCAGGATGCGAAGTTGGAGACTCCCCTACCCTGACATGGAAGAAATGTACAAAAGATTGGCATTCAGCATTTTGACAAAAAATAAAAACTACGGACCTTCCAAGATTTGCTTTATTATTACCCTTAAAGAGCAATGGAGGCTGGCGCCCGCCTTCAATTTGAAGCCTTCAGCCGAAAAGGAATCGTACACCTTTTCCTTGCTCGGAAAATCGACGGACTTGACACAGGAGGATATGCTTACTTTCGGCAAGCAAATCAACATCCGCAAGGCAGCGAGAATCCTGGAAGAGATGAAGGGAAAGCTTTAGTTTACTCCACTTTTACGACGTATACCTGACCCGATTCAGATCGTGTCACCCGAATAGCTTCACCTTTGTCAATGTATCCGAACTCCGACATGGCATCATACATTTTGTCGTCGATTCGGACTTTACCGGAGGGTCGCAGCATGGTATCCGCAATGCCCGTTTTGTCGGTCAGTACCATGATCTCTTCTGGAATACCAACATAGCCGTCCGAAACGTTTTGAACAGAAGTTAAAGCGACTCTTTGTAAGAAGCCGTTTTTAAAACCGATTCTGGATGTAATCCACAAACTTAGCACAACAGCCGTGATTATGCTTAGTGAAACGAGTAGCAAAGGCCCTGCAATACTGTTTAAGCCGGCATAGCTGAACTCAAAAGTGGCATTGTCTATCATTGCTGCCGTCAAACCGAACAGAATGGCCAAAATGCCGGCGATTCCGGCAATTCCGAACCCGGGTATGACAAAGACCTCGAAGAAAAGCAGCACTAAACCGATGACGAATACGATGATTTCCCAATACTGAGCCAAGCCGTCCATATACAATGGTGCAAAGAAAAAGATGGCAGCTACGAGGGAAACCAAGCTTGGTAGACCGATCCCGGGTGCTTGCAATTCAAACCAGATGCCTCCGATGATGAGTATGATCAGAATGACCCGGATGACGTTGCTCATGAGTTCACCTTTCAGTCTGTCCCAACTTCCCAAACTGAAGACATCCAAGTTGTAATCTTTAAAGCCCAAGTATCTGGTAATCAGTTCACTTTCGCTTTCAGTAATACCGTCGCAATAACCGTTTGCCAATGCTTCATTTGCTGTAAAAGTCAGCACCTTTCCCGTATCGATGATGCCGGCGATATACATGTCAGGATCGACCATTGCCTCGGCAATTTTCGGATTCCGATGCCAGGAAATGCTGGTATCGCCTTTGGAAATCAAGGTATCTTTGCCCTGCGCTTCGGCCGTGGCCCGAATGATGCCACGCATGTAAGATTGGTATTTGTCGGGTGCAGCAGCCCCTGTGGCGTCCACAACGGTGGATGCACCGATGGTGGCGGAGGTTCGCATAAAGATTTTGTCACAGGCGATGGAAATCAATGCACCTGCAGAAGCCGCATTGTTGTTGATGAAAACATAAACCGGCATGGGTGCGTTCAGAATGGCGGTTCGGATGGAATCAGCATACAAGACTTCCCCGCCGTAGGTGTTCATATTGATGAGTATGACATCGTATTTTGAGGAAACAGCTTTATCGAGGCCTTTTCGAATTTCCATCCAGGTGACACTGTTGACTTCGTTTCGGAGGTTCACCTGCAGAATGCGTTGATGCTTCGGTGTTATCGTGGTTTCGGCTGACAGATTCCCAATCTGCAGTGACATTCCTAAGAAAAACAGAAGAATATTGCTTGGTTTCATACGAACAAAATTTGGTATTTATGGACGTATGGAACTCGCATGCCAACTATTAATAAACTAGGACGTTTATTACAACATGCTCGTTTCATATACATACATGATTTGAACACTTAAAGATAGCAGTTTTCAAATAAAGTGATGCCTTTTCGGTATTTTTGCAAAAACTCTACATCGAATGAATACATTTCATCTCTTGTTGGCATCTAATTCGAATGCTGCCGAACATATTGCTGAAGCCCGTGAACAGTTGAAAAAGCTTTTTCCATCGGAAATACGTTTTTCAGAAAATCAGGAAAGTTTTGCGGTGAACAAGTATGGCGTCATTAACGAAAAATGCACTTACTTGAATGCTATCTGTCAGGCTTATACCGAATTACCTTTGGATAGTGTTCAGTCGATATTGAAAGTCATAGAAGCGGAAATGGGCAGGGAAAGGGGGCTAGAAGCCAATGGATTGGTAGCTATTGATCTTGATTTGGTGGAATGGAACGGAAAAATTCTACGCCCTAGGGATGTCGCTCAATCGTATTATCAGGATTGCCTGAAAAGCCTACTTAAAAAGGGATCAACCATTTAGCTGGATGCTATTTGTATTTACTTCTGAAACGCCTCGCCGCATGCAGCTTGGCTTCGCTCACCTAATTTCAGATCTGGGCGTGAACGTTTTTGGAAGTGGCATACCGTATACGGCCTTTCTCAACTGATTTTCCAGTTCTTTAATGTCTTTTAGCCCCGCCAGTTCTTCCGGCTGAATGGTCTTTCCGATGCCGATCCGATGGCTTTTTTTGCCTTTGTTGAATAACTCATAAGACATGCGAACCTGTCGAATACGCCAGTCGATGACACCCAGAAAATAAAAAAACGGTGAATTCAGGTCAAATAAACGAATGGGCACGACTGGAACCTTTGCAATCTGAATAATTTTTAAGATACCCGTTTGCCATTCACGATCGTGAACTTTCATGGTTTTCAGATCGAACATAGATACACCTCCAGCTGGGAAAAAGCCGACAGGATGACCTTGTTGCAGATGTGTCAATGTTTCCTTGATTCCTCGGTAATCGAGCATTGGATTGTTTCGTTTATGGCCTTTTTGCGGAAAAACGGAAATAAAGTTTTCCTGCATGGCTTCGGCATTATAAACCAAATTATTGACCATAAATTTGTACTTCGGTCGCAAGGAGGCAATAAGATCGACCAGCATGACGCCATCCAGCCCGCCATAAGGATGATTGGATATGGTAATGAATGCACCTTCAGGCAATTGATTCAAGCGTTCAGCATTCCCAATACCCCATTTGATGCCTAAATCGGCCAATAAATGTTTGGTGAATTCGACACCTTTATAATCGGCTGATCGGCCATACAAATCATTAACACGGCTTATACCAAAGATGTTCATGGCTTTTTTTAATATCCACGGGCCATACTTCCCTCTAAATAAGGGGGAAATATGCTCCAAATCCTTGATGTCGACGACAAACCTCCTCAAATTCATGTGTTTATGTTTCCTTATGTCCGAACCGTTCAAGCCAGGCCGCCGGTACAAAACCACTTTTTACTTTCATCAGCATTATTCCGATACCGATCCAAATAAGTTCGCGAAGGCGCGTGATCAGACTTACATAGATGCCAAGACTTCCTGGCAAGGACAATGCAGCAAATGCCATAAAAAATCCACCTTCACGGGTTCCTATCTGCATGGGTGAAAAAAAGAAAATGTTAGTGAAAAGACTCATGAAAGAGTAGATCGTTACAGACTGGATCAAGGAAACATCCACATTGGCAGAACGAAGGATCACATATACTTCCAAACAATTGGCAATTCGGGCGATGAGTTCAAGCGTTATCGTCGTGATGAACGCCTTTGTTCTCGAATTGTACAAGTGTGAAATTTGATGATCAATATTGGCCAACCCCTCGCTGTGTTTTATACAGAAAGGCAACGCCCATTTTTTCAGGAAAGGAACCTTTGACAAACCGTCAAAAAGGCTGACCGTCATACCTTTACGATACCCTCTCCAAAGCAGGAACAGCAAAATGAGGAAAACGATGAAAGTGACCAGCAACGTAATGCTCCATGACTGAGGCATCGGTAGGAAAAGGGCTGCTGCTACGATGGAAAGCGACCAAAACAGACAATGCGCGGTAATGTGAGACATCGTATACAACAAAACGGAGGAAGTGGCTTTCTCCATTCCGAAAAACCGCTTTAGTTCCAGAATTTTATAAGGATCACCACCTAAAAAGCCAAGAGGGGTGGCTGCTTTCAGACCAAAACCGCTGATGTTGATTTTAAGTAAATGCCAGAAGGGTACAGTTCGGTTGTCAGGGTTATCATCACGGATTATGGTGTTGAGCGCTGCTGTATTGATCATATAAATGGGCAGCCACATGCCGATGATGGCGACAAACCACCAACCGGTTTTCACAATATTGTTAAAAATGGTATCAAAACCAATAGTATAGCCCATGGCAGCCAAGGCCAGGAATCCAAGAATGAAAAATAAATTACGTCCGTTGATGGATCCTAATTTCATTGTTTAAATATTCATTGTCCTGCACATTTTTTCGTGCCGGTAGATGGTTATATATAGTAAGGGATTCATTACCAGTATTTCAACAACAAAATACAACCAAGGCATATTTAGCAACAAGGACAACAACATAACGACACTTCGCGCATTAAAGGTCAAGGCATCCAGAGAAGGCATCAGTTTGAGGCTTTTTTCACGGTAATTATTTATCTGATCTTGCGTGTAACCATCTGGATAGGATGCGTTCAACTTATTGATGTAGCGCTTCAATTGAGGTGTAAAAAGTTCCTGATTCTTAGTATAATAATAATAAAGTTTCAAGAATAGTTTTGATATGCCGTCCTTCTTCCAGGTCATCTCTTTATATTTGGTATCGATGGAAGTGGTATCCTCAAATTCACTATCTTTTCCACCTTTTAGGAAATGGAGGTGTAATGTCTTGTAGTAGTCTACCATGCCGGCCTGATACAAGTGTGAAAGTGCCGAAAGAACAGTTATGCCGAAAAACCAAAGCCCCCAACTTTCATGGCTTTCAATGACACGTAAGGACATGACCAGGTAAAAGGTAAAAAACCAGATATCACCAGTCATCCCGTCCAAAATGCGTCCGATTTGAGACCCCTTTCCGGTCATTCGAGCAAGCTGTCCATCCACACAATCCAGTGTATTTGCAAATACTAAAAGCGCAAAACCAATCAGGTTGATCAGTAGATTTTGATTCGGATAAAACAGTAAACAAGCGCCTACTCCGACAAATATTGAAAAAATGGTTACTGCATTGGGAGTCACCTTGGTTGGCTTCAACAAAAGAGCAATCTTAAAAGCGATTGGTCGGTAGAAATACCGATCCAGCCAGTTTTCGGTATCCCATGATTTTAATGAATCCTTGAATGATATTTTTGTTTGTTTCTCCACAGTACTAAGTTATTTTTTTGCTCGTGCAAAGGTATTTAATTTTTTAAATCGTCAGCACATTTTTTGGTTTTTATGACCTGCATTGTTTCAGGGTACATATTTGGCAGGATTTCCGCGTTCAAACCGACCTCCAGTTGCCACTTCAAAATGGGCTTTAACAATGCCAAGGTCCACAAGATTGAACTTCCCGTCAACTTCTGTGTTTACCGTTAGGATTCCACCTTTATATTCAAAGCGTACCGGTTGTCTGTTTGCCGCTGATGGTGCTTTCTGTACAGCCTTTATACCTTCCAGAAAGTTTACTGGCAATTTTGAGTCCGAGTTCAGCAGTTGCTCAATGGATTTTGACTTACCTGCAACCATCTGATGAACCATTTTTTCCTTGAATGACAAGGTTTCCACATATCCGACAGGTATGACGCATATAAGACTCTCTGTATCGGTCAGTTGGTAGATGCTACTTTGAGTCTCAAACGTTCCTCCTACCCAGCAGGTACCCAAGCCAAGCATCGTTGCATCCAGAACCAACATTTCACCAAAATAACCGACTTTCTCTTTCAAATCAGGGTCGTTTTTCGACCCAACCATAACTATAAGACTTCTCACCCCGCTAAAAAGGCCGTAGGTCTTTCTGAAACTGCTGAAAGCGGAACTGCCGTCCTCCACGAAACGAATGGAAAGGTCGGATGCTGTGTTGTATGTATCAATAAGGTTCTGCAATTTGGAGATAATCGACGCTTCAAGCGGCTTTTCGAGATATAGCCGGCGAGATTTGCGTTCATCTATCGCTTCAAGTTTAGTCATAGCTCTTTTTAATTAATTTTTACTGATGAGTGTTGCCAGTTTTTCAAGATAAAGGGCATCAACTTGATCGAAATCATTGATTTTGTCGCTGTCAACATCGAGCACACCGATTACGTCACCGTTTTTTAAAACAGGTACGACAATTTCTGAGCGGGAAAGGGAACTGCAGGCGATATGTCCGGGGAAAAGGTCCACATCAGGAACCAGAACGGTCTTGCCAGTGTCCCAGGATTTGCCGCATACACCTTTGCCCTTTCGGATTCGGGTACATGCAAGGCTGCCTTGAAAGGGTCCTAGTACGAGTTCATCCCCTTGAACCCAATAAAAACCAACCCAAAAGAATCCGAAGGCTTCTTTGAGAACAGCACTGATGTTTGCCAAATTGGCAATCAAGTCCGGTTCGTTTTGAAGTAAATGATGAATTTGAGGTAGCAATTCTTCGTAAACAATTGCTTTTTCAGCCCCCTTTGAGATGATGATGGATTCGCTCATAATTGAGCAAATTTACAAAATTCCCGTCATACCTTGTACACTAAGGCATTAATATTCATCCCAGCACCCACGGATGCGAATACGAGTATGTCTCCAATAGTAAGGGAATGTCCGTTTAGTCGCCCTTTCACGATCAGATTGTACAACGTTGGTATGGTTGCTACAGAGGTATTTCCAAGTTTCGCAATGGTCATCGGCATGACGTCTTCCGGAATTTCCGTGATGTCATAGAGGGCAAATAACCTTTTCAAGATTGCTTCATCCATTTTTCCGTTTGCCTGATGAATTAGCACTTTACGCACATCGGTAATTGGTATATGAACTTTGTCCAGACAGGCCTTGATGGAAGATGGAACGGTATCCAACGCATATTGATATAGCCTGCGACCATTCATTTTTAAAAACAGATCGCTCTTTTCTTTGTAGTTCGGATTAAAAGACTCGCCGAGGTATAACATTTGTGAATGCAAATAGGTATCCGAACGGGTTTTATGTGCCAAAATACCTATCGGTGTTTCACTTTCTTTGGCTTCAAGCAAGGTTGCTCCCGCTCCGTCCGCATACAACATACTGTCCTTGTCGTGGGGATCGCTGACTCTGGATAAGACTTCGGCACCGATGACCAAGATTTTTTTGGCATCGCCTGAACGGATGTAATAATCCGCTTGAATCATAGCCTGCAACCAGCCTGGACAACCAAAAACGATGTCATAAGCAACGGTGTTTGGATTCTGAATTTTCAGTTTATTTTTAACACGTGCAGCCAGACATGGTATAAAATCAGAATGGGTCTTGCCAGGTTTAATTTCACCGAAATTATGGGCCATGATGATGTAATCAAGGGTTTCGGGATCTGTATCGGATGAAGTCAACGCTTCTTGAGCGGCAAGAAAGGCCAGATCGGAAGTTGTTTGATCTTCAGTCACATGCCTCCGTTCTTCTATGGTGGTTATTTCCTGAAACTTATCGATTATTTCTTGATTGGTTTTATTGATCTTCAAACCATTGGATTCAAAAAAATCACGATCAAGAAAATCATCGTTTATGGTTTTTTTGGAAGGAATGTACGATCCCGAACCTGTAATTATACTGTATATCATACTATTCTACAATTGAATTTTCCGGCAAAAGAACGAGTCAACGGGCGCTCTTCCAAATGAAAGGGGTTTCGGTGACAGTTCAGGGAGGAAAAGGATGATTAAGGGGTAAATATACGAATGGAGGGGTGGAATTTGAAACTTTAAAATTAAAAAATAACTCAATTACCTTTGAAAGCATCCAAGAAACAATTGTTAAAACTTTCAGGAAGTAATATAAAAACTCTTTGTATTTTTGCTCTGAATATTCAAACCTTGAATTCATAGTACGTAATGAAGGTTTTTTTAAAAATCTTTGAACCATTGAAAGCAAACACAATATGATTGATTCGTTTAAGCAATTTTTAATTTTCATGTTGGTGGGTGATTTCGTTGCTCAGTTAAACCCTATAAAGTAAACCTTATGAAAATTAAACTCTTCCTACCTGTAATTGCCTTTGTTTCAACTTGTTTAGTATCAGCTCAAAGTTCAAATTCATTGTGGTTTGATAAGCCTGCCACCAACTTTGAGGAAAGTTTTCTGATGGGAAACGGAAAAATGGGCGCTTCCATTTTCGGGGGCATCGAATCGGACAAGATTTATTTGAACGACCTTACTTTTTGGTCTGGTGGGCCGGTTGGTCAAAACACAAATCCAGATGCTTACAAAAACCTGCCTGCTATCCGTGAAGCTCTTAAAAAAGGCGACTATCGCTTGGCCGAAAAGTTTCAGGTTCGGATGCAAGGTCCCTACTCGGAATCGTATCAGCCGATTGGTACACTTCAGCTCGATTTTGGGCATCAGGGACAGACTTCAGCCTATTACCGGGAGCTCAATGTAAACGATGCAATTTCCAAAGTCAGATACGAAGAGGGCGGTGTGACTTATACAAGAGAGTACTTCGTATCAAACCCTGCCAAAGTGATGGTTATACGACTGACTGCCAGCAAGAAAGGCGCACTTGACTTTGGCATACGATTTCAAAGTCCAATCCGTCATGGGATTTCCTTTTCAAAAAATATGCTGAATGTCCGCGGACAGGCACCTGCACATGTCGAACCCGACTACTTGGGAAACGTGCCCAATGCCGTCGTCTATGCAGAAAACAAAGGCACCAGATTCTCTACATTGGTGAAAATCAAAAACTTGGACGGTTCTGTCAACATTTCAGACAGTTGTTTGACTGTTCACAACGGTACAAAAGCGCTTGTTTTTGTTTCGATTGCGACCAGTTTCAATGGTTTTGACAAGGATCCGGTGACTGAAGGTCTAAATGAACAGAAACTGGCACTGAATCAATTGAACAATGCCTCCCGGAAAACCTTTTCCGAGCTGAAGAATGAACACCTCGCCGATTTTAGAAAATTTTCTGAACGTGTTCAGTTGGAGCTAGGAAAAACTACAGCCCCAAACTTGCCAACCGATCAACGACTGAAAAGGTATGCCGAGGGTTTGGAGGATAAAAACCTGGAGATTCTGTATTTCCGGTATGGTCGCTACTTGCTCATCAGCAGTTCCCGAACTCCTGGCGTTCCGGCTAACTTACAGGGCTTATGGAATCCATATGTGCGACCTCCCTGGAGCTGTAATTACACAGTAAACATAAATGTTGAAGAAAATTACTGGCCGGCTGAAACCGCCAATCTGTCGGAAATGCACCTTCCTTTGATGCAATTTATAAAGAATGTTTCCAAAACCGGCGCGGCCACTGCAGCCAATTATTATGGGTTGAATGGATGGACTGCCTGCCATAATTCAGACATTTGGGCCATGAGCAATCCAGTCAGCGGACAACCGATGTGGGCCAATTGGAATATGGGCGGACCGTGGTTGGCCACGCACCTTTGGGAACACTATGCGTTCACTTTGGATCAATCGTTTTTAGAGAAAGAAGCCTATCCTTTGATGCGTGGAGTTGCTCGTTTCTGCCTCGATTGGATGGTCGAAGACTCCACTGGACGGCTCATCACTTCACCTTCCACTTCTCCCGAAAACCTCTACAAGGCACCGGATGGTTTTCAAGGTGCAACAATGTTTGGAGGAACCGCCGATCTGGCAATTATTCGTGAATTGCTTACCCAAACGCTGAAAGCTTCCAACCTACTAAAGGAAGATCCTGCATTCATCACAGAAATCGAAAAAGCCTTGTCCCGCATGCACCCTTATCAAATCGGTTCTAAAGGCAATCTGCAGGAATGGTATTTTGACTGGGAGGATGCAGACCCCAAACACAGGCATCAGTCACATTTGTTCGGACTTTATCCAGGACATCAGATTACTCCAGCTTTAGAACCTGCTTTGGCAAATGCCTGTCGTAAAACACTTGAAATCAAGGGAGATGAAACTACTGGTTGGTCAAAAGGTTGGCGAATCAATCTATGGGCCAGGCTTTTAGACGGCAACCATGCTTATAAAATGTACCGTGAACTGCTTCGATATGTTGATCCGGACGGTGTTCGAACCAACTATTCCAATGGTGGCGGGACCTACCCAAACCTCTGCGATGCACACCCACCCTTCCAGATTGACGGTAATTTTGGAGGAACTGCTGCAGTTGTGGAAATGTTGATGCAATCCAGCGATTCCGAGATCCGGCTGCTTCCTGCCTTACCAGACGCTTGGCCAACAGGTTCTGTCAGTGGTCTTTGTGCCCGTGGTGGTTTCGAAGTGTCCATGACATGGAAAAACGGTGCACTTCAAGAAGTGGTCGTTTCAGCCAAAAACGATGGTAAAACATGTCTGGTCTATGGCAACAAAAGGTTTGAAATTACGCTGTTGAAAGGAAAACAAATCACATACGATTTGAAGCTCCTCGCCACAGAGTAGCGAGGAATCTTCGATTCCGGCAAGGAAAAAGTTAATGCGCTAACCCGCCGCAAACAGCGGGGCTGCGCGCCCGGAAATCAAAATGCTGTCAAATACAAACATTTAGCACCTTTTCACTACAAAAACCACACAATATTTGAATATTTCATTATAAACTAGTAGCTTCGCAGCCTGAACTCGAATAAAACGACAGCTTAGTGAAATTAACCAAATTGTCCTCCGAATGTACCGGAAAGGAGGAAATCCGAAACGAGATTGATCAGATTGATCAGGAAATCATACGCCTTTTTGCCCTACGATCCGAATACGTTCATGAAATCGTAAAATTCAAAACGGACGAAGAAAGTGTTATTGCCATAGAACGTAAAGAATTGGTAATCAAACAAAGGGCCGAATGGGCTAACGCTGTTGGTCTGGACAAACAAACCTTCGAAGATATTTACACCCGATTGCTAAAGCAAAACATTCGTGAGGAACTACTCCTATTGAGAAATAACAACTAATCGCATCATCATGTATAAAGAAGATATCAAAGTAATGGACTGTACCGTTCGTGACGGTGGTTTGATGAACAACTGGCAATTCAGCGACGACTTTGTTCGAAGTGTATATGATGCCAATGTGGAGGCTGGAATCGATTATATGGAAATCGGTTATCTGAGCAGTGAGAAGGCGTTTGACCCTAAGGTGGTTGGCCCCTGGAAATTCTGTAAGGATAAAGATCTTCGCCGCATTGTAGGAAACAACGATACTCCTATGAAACTCTCTGCCATGGCCGATATTGGTCGTATTGACCTGAACGATATCCCCATGAAATCAGACAGTGTTCTGGACATGATTCGTGTGGCTTGCTATGTGCATCAGGTGGACAAAGCGATCGCATTGGCACACCACTGCATGGACAAAGGCTATGAAGTTTGTATCAACTTGATGGCTGTTTCCAAAGTAAATGAAGTGGAACTGGATGAAGCCCTTCGTGACATCGCAAAATCTCGTGTTAAGACATTTTATGCGGTTGACAGCTTTGGAAGTATGTATTGCGAATCCATTCAACATTTGGTTCGCAAATACATAGAGGCATTGCCTGGAAAGGAAATTGGCATTCATGCGCATAATAACATGCAACTGGCTGTTTCAAACACCATCACTGCGCTGATGGAAGGATGTACGATGTTGGATGCCACTTTGCTCGGTCTCGGCCGTGGTGCAGGCAATTGTCCCAGCGAAATCCTGATTGCTTTCCTTAAGAATCCGAAATACCGCATGTTGCCTTTGTTGCAAGCCATCCAAGACCACATTCATCCTTTGCAGAAGCAAATCGATTGGGGTTATCACATCCCCTATCTGGTGACCGGTGCCCTGAATGAACATCCGCGTCGTGGTATGGATTGGATGGAATCCGACCAAAAAAATGACTTTGTAGCGTTTATGCGGAAAATGCACGATAACGAAGCGTTGGAATAGAAGCTTCAATACTAAGTTTGAACGGTTGGTTAGATTATAGCCAACCGTTTTTTTTATACCAAGCAATCGTTTCTTCCATGCCTTTTCGAAGGTTGTAATTCGGTTTAAAGTTCAGATCGTGCTCCAGTTCGGAAATGTCACAGGTCCAGTTTCGCTGCTTCAAGACGCTGTATTTGTCGGGATTCAAAAGGGATGGCTTGCCAGTCAGTCGGCTTAACACTCCGGAAACGATGGAAATTCCTTTAACGATGGTTAATGGAATATGAATGGAAAGGACACTTTTTTTCTGGAGTACTTCCTGAATTACGTTGGAAAAGGCTTTGGTTGTATAAATGTCACCATCGGCCACAAACCATGTTTTTTGATTCAAAGTAGATTCGATCGCAGCAAAACACACCCGAGACAAATCATTGATATATATAAAATTAAGTAGCTGTTGTTTAAGCCCTGCTGAAACAACAAAACCTGCATTGATCATTTTCAGCATAACATAATAATCACGTTCCCTGGGGCCATAAACACCGGCCGGACGAAGTATGATCCAAGGAAAATCCGGCAGAAATCGGTCAGATACGTTTTACTACTGGTTTTCCGAACACCTGCCCAGACCTCCCAGCCTTTATGCAGCGCCTCATCAACCAAAAAACTACCTATAAAGCCGCTTGCACCTGTAATCAAACTTTTCATACGAAAAGCGATTCAAATCACTCAACAGAACCGTTGGCTATTACGACTACTGCTTTTAAAAGCTCAGCCATTATTCTGAAAACGAACATGATGATAAAGCCGACTAGGAATGGCAGAAAAATGCTGAAGAAACCAAAACCAGTAAGGTACAAACCAAACTGCCCGATGGTAATATGGCAGGTAAAGTAAATCAATGCGGTAAAAAAGCCCCAGAGACTAATGGTCAGTCCCAACGATTCTCCTAAAGTTTGTATGAAATGTGAGGCTACAGGCGTTGCCACAAACTTATCCTGCACTTTGAACAGGGTTTTCAGGTCCATCAAACGGCTCCACCAAAGCAAAAAATTCAATGCACCGAGCAATAGTGCCATCAGTGAAAACAAGAGGAGCGCCACGATGGTGTTTCCACTTTTCATCTCATTCCTTTTGAATACGGTTCCAAGCTGATCGACGATCCGGAATTCTTTCGCTGCAGCATTGAATTCCGCTTGAGCCTTTTGATAGTTTAGCTTTACTTTCTCATACTTAGGCTTTAGAGAATCCAATTCCGCATTTGCGACATCCCAACGGTCGGTAGCATCGTTGTAAGCGGCATCCCATTGATGTTTGACGTCCAAAGCATTCGTATATAGTTGTTGGTATTCAGGTCCGTATGAAGCATATTCCCCATAATAATCCGCTTGTTTGGTGGCTTTGGTCAGGCAATCGATTGCATTGTTCATTTCCTGACCATATTTATCGACCGAATGTTGGAGTGTATCGTTCGAATACTTGATTTTCTGATATTCGGGCAATAGCACTTCCTGATACAATTTCTTACTATCAAACTTGTTCTGATAGGCATTATTCCACCATATTGTACTGAATACCAAGAGGAAAGGTGTAAGCAAAGAGAAAACAGCAATTACTGCATACAGCCAACCGAACGGTTTGCGAAAAAATTTGCCGTTATCCAGAAGTGTCAAACTTGGACGTATGAATGAAAAGAATTTGCGCTTCATCTAGGTACCGTATTTTATAGTGAACGAGTTAGCACACGAAATTACGAATAAAAACAATGACTCCTTAAACATTGCGGTCATTATTTCATATATTTGTTTCAATATCCACCTAAATTTTTAGCCTATGTTCAACTTGACCCATCTACATCCCATGATCGTGCATTTTCCAATTGCACTGGTAACCATTGGTTTTTTGGCAGAACTGGCTTCTCTGTTTTTTAAAAAAGAAGTTTGTTTGCACAAAATTAGTCTTTATTTGTTGATAATTGGTACTTTGGCCGCCATGGCTGCTGTCTTGGCCGGCTTATTTTTTACTGAAAAGTTATCTGGTGAAGCTGGTTCGATTAAGGATACACACGCGCTTCTGGCTTACATCACCACCGGTTTACTTTTAGTAACGTCCTTACTTGGTATCCTGCCGCTGCTCAAGGGTGTGGAGAATAAAACAACCAAACAATTGTTTTTTTTAGTATATTTGTCGTCCATGATTGCAGCAAGTGTGACTGGCTTCTTTGGCGGAACGCTCGTTTACAGCTACATGATGCCTTTATAATTATTAATTAAACTCAAGATTAAAATGAAAAAGAACATTGTCTTATTATTATCAATTGTTGCTCTAGTAGCATTCACCGGTTGCAGCCAGCCGAAACCCGTTAAAACAATCGAAAACCTGAAGGCCGGCATCAAGGGTGAAACCACTGCCAGTGCCAAATACCTGGCATTTGCCGAGAAAGCTCGCCTGGAAGGCTATGAACCCATTGCCAAACTCTTTGAAGCAGCCTCCAAGGCAGAATCCATCCATGCTGCCAACCACTCCAAAGTGCTGGAATCGCTGGGAGAAAAGATGGAAGCCTTCACACCTGAATTTGAAGTGAAAACCACAGCCGAAAATCTTCAGGCGTCCATAGATGGTGAAGGTTATGAAGCAACGACCATGTATCCAGACTTCCTGGAAGCCGCAACGGCAGAAAAAGTTGACAAGGCCGTCAAATCATTTACTTGGGCTATGGATACCGAAAAGAAGCACAAAGAGTTTTATACGAAAGCACTCGATGCTTTGAGTTCAATGGCAATAGCCAGTCTACCTGTCGGTTATGTTGTTTGTCCGGTTTGCGGAAACACGTATGATGCAGCCGTGGTTGATCCGTCTTGTGCCTTCTGCGGTACCGCAAAGGAAAAGTTTCTGACGATTTAGTAAATTTCTAAAAATGGATCGCCACAAGCGATCCATTTTTGAATCAGGTTTGATCGTTTATGTTGAGATTGCAAATCTGCCAGTCAATGATCTCATTTTTACATATAGCTCCATCAATAAATTCAATGAAGAATTTACTAACATACTTAAAAATCTATCGTAAATTGCGGACTCAATCAAACAACATCCATTATGAAAAAAGTTGCAGTTATAGTAGGAAGTTTACAAAAAAATTCCCTAAATAAGTTCACGGCAAAAGCCGCTATTGAATTGGCTCCGGCATCGTTATCTCTGGAAATAGTTGAAATCAGTCCGTTGCAAATGTATAATCAGGATCTAGATGCTACACCGACAGCTGAATGGACGGCCTTTCGTGAAAAAATCAAATCGGTTGACGCCGTTTTATTCTTCACTCCGGAATACAACCGCTCTATTCCCGGCGTTCTGAAAAATGCCCTGGATGTAGCTTCACGCCCATGGGGACAGAGTGTTTGGGACGGAAAACCCAGCGGCATCATCAGTGTTTCCCCAGGTGGATTGGGTGGCTTTGGTGCCAACTACCATTTAAGACAGGTACTGTCTTATCTGAATATGCCCACGATGGGTCAACCGGAAGCCTTTATTGGTTCAGCCCATACTTTATTTGATGCCAATGGTATATTAACAGATGAATCAACCAAAAAGTTTTTGGCAAGTTACATGGCGGCATTTGCTGCTTGGGTTGAAAAATTGAGCTAAAGACCGCTACTGTATTAAACACTAAAACGCAGGTTCGGGACGGACCTGCGTTTTTTTTCGTATCTTTGCACCGGTTCTTTTAAAAAGACTCGTTTTCCGAGTTTTTGAAACCTGTTGCAAATTCCTGCACGGTTCTATCCACTCCCGACCGTTCATTTTCTAAGGATCCTGCCTGAACAGACTTTCCAGCCTCAAGCTGACGTCCGTTCGGTGGCAACATGTTTTTTTAATTAATCCCTTATTTATGAATTTCGAATCTCTTCAGATATCTAAACCCATTTTGAAAGCCCTTCAGGAAGAAGGCTACACCCAACCAACTCCAATCCAGGAACAAGCAATTCCCCTCGTACTCGAAGGCAACGACATTTTAGGCTGCGCACAGACCGGCACCGGTAAAACCGCCGCATTCGCCATTCCCATCATTCAATTATTGAGCAAAACTCCGGTCAACGAAAAGAAACGTCTGATTCGTTGCCTCATTGTCACTCCTACCCGCGAATTGGCCATCCAGATCGGCGAAAGCTTTGTCGCTTACGGTCGTCATTGTGGTTTGATCAACACGGTGCTTCTTGGCGGCGTAAACCAGAATCCTCAGGTCGCTGCATTGCGCAGAGGTGTGGATATTCTCGTAGCCACGCCAGGTCGCTTGCTGGATCTGCAACACCAAGGTTTTGTAAGCCTGCGCGACATCCAGATTTTTGTGCTGGACGAAGCCGACCGTATGTTGGACATGGGTTTCATCCATGATGTCAAAAAATTACTGGCAATCATCCCTGCCAAACGTCAATCGTTGTTTTTCTCAGCCACCATGCCTCCGAGCATCGTCAAACTGGCAAGTACTATTTTGGTTCATCCGAAGAAAGTGACCGTGACACCGGTTTCATCCACCGTGGAATTGACGGACCAATCCGTTTATTTTGTGGAAAAAGAAGAAAAAAATGCGTTGTTGGTGCATTTGCTCAACAGCAAGAATATACAGACTGCCTTGGTATTTACACGTACCAAACATGGGGCAGACAAGGTTGTGAAAACATTGGTCAGACAGCAGATCAAATCGGAAGCCATTCACGGCAACAAATCTCAAAATGCCAGACAGCGTGCTTTGACCAATTTCAAGGAACAACAGATACGTGTTTTGGTTGCAACGGACATTGCCGCCCGCGGTATCGACATCAGTAACCTGGATTGCGTCATCAATTATGAAATTCCCAACATTCCCGAAACATACGTGCATCGCATCGGACGTACCGGACGTGCAGGTGCCAAAGGAGTTGCCTATTCCTTTTGTGACAAAGAGGAAAAAAACTACATCAAGGACATCGAAAAATTGATCGGCAAAAAAATTGCTGTTTCAAAAACCGATTTCTGAACAATTCTGCCTATCTTTAACAATTATAACTAACCCACCTATCATTAATGGCGAAATCGCAGGAAACTTACAACAAGAAAGAGAAAGAAAAGAAACGTTTGCAAAAACGTCAGGAAAAAGCAGCTAAGACTGAAGAACGCAAATCCAACCCCGGTGCAAGCGACTTTGACAGTATGATTGCTTATGTCGATGAATACGGCAACATCACCAGCACACCTCCGGATCCGAGCCGGAAACTCAAAGTTGTGGCTGAGAATATTGAAGTTTCCGTTCAAAAACGCGAAGATGTCTATGTCGATCCCATCCACAATGGAAAGGTCGATTTTTTCAACAGTTCCAAAGGATTTGGTTTCATCCGTGAAATCGGTAGCGACGAGCGCTACTTCGTACATGTCAGCGGCATTTTGCAAACTGTTGTGGAAGGCGATGCGGTCACTTTTGAAGTGGAACGCGGCCCCAAAGGCATGACTGCCGTGAGTGTGAAGAAAGTCTGAACGTTCTTGCGAATTACAGAAGAAAACCGTTCTTTTGTACCTCCAAATCGATTGTTGTTATTTATGCAGAAAATTGTATACGTCATTGGCGTGTTCGACTTGTTCCATTCTGGACACGTCCGCCTTCTCCAAAGAGCCAAAGAACTAGGCGACAAGCTAATCGTAGCCATTAACGGTGATGATATGGTGGCTCAATACAAACGCAGACCTTATTTGAATGAGGAAGAACGACTGGAAGTTGTCCAATCGTGCCGCTACGTTGACGAAGCATTCATCATTCGCGAATTCGACAATAAGGATGCCATCCTAAAACATGGAATAAACATCATTGTTCACGGAGATGACTGGAAAGGTGACTCTTATCTGCAACAAATTAGGGTAACTCCTGAATTTGTAAAGGAGCACAACGTAGAACTCAAGTTTTTACCTTATACGAGCGGTATCAGTACTTCTGACTTGATCAATCGCATTAAACATACCTGAAATGTTTTACAGAGACGTAAGCCTGCCCGCCATTGTTGAAATCGGAAAAAACAAGGCCCATGATTTGGGCGCCTTGTTGAACAAAAATCATTTGTATTTTGAAAAACTGATCTTGTTCACGCAGAAAGAGTTGACTGTCCTGTTTCACGACTTCATCAACGAACAGTCCTTCTATCGGGTGGTCATTATCGAGGGAGGAAATTTTGAGGAAATTGAGGAAGTAGATTACGAAGAATGTTTTAACGATGCTTTGTTCATTGCCTTCGGTGGCGGCAGTGTCATCGACTTTGTCAAAATGTATGCCACCAAGCATCAGAATCAGTTCATCAGTATGCCATCCACACTGACGAATGATGCCATTTATTCGCCCATTGCCAGATTGACCGTAAATGGCGTGAAAAAGAGCCATGGCGTGAAATCCCCCATCGGAATTATTGTGGACACCGATATTGTGAAACAATCTCCTGAATTATTCTTGATTGCCGGAGTCGGAGACTTGATCTCCAACCTGAGTGCAGTCAAGGACTGTAAACTCGGCATTGAGGCGGTGGGTGAAAAAATCGATAATTTCTCCATGTATCTGTCGAAGTCTTGCGTGGACGGCATCTTGCAGTTCGAACGAAAAGATATCTTCACGGACGAATTCATTGAAAAGCTTTCCATCGGTCTGATCCTTTCGGGCCTTTCCATGAACCTCTCCCAATCATCCAGACCTGCCAGTGGCTCTGAACACCTCATCAGTCATGCCATTGATGAATTTTACCCCGAAAAATCAACGTTACACGGACTCCAGGTTTCCTGGGCCCAATTGATGGTCGAAAAACATGTCCGTCAGGATCAGACTGACTATGACAAACTACACCGCTATTTCGACAAAATTGGATTATTGCAAGCTTTCGAAGAACACATTAGATTCACAGAGTTGGAATTCTTCGACTTGTTGCCACTTGCAATTAAGACACGAAAAAGGTACACTGTCCTTGATGTGTATTTCAGCCGCGCCTAAATAAACCTTTACGTATCTCAATTTAAGTTAAAGTTTTTATTGTTTTTCCAATAATACAGGAAAAAACGTAAGTTTGTACACTAATATTTTAAACCTTTCGTTTATTATTTGTTCATACCATTGGGTTATGATTTTCTAATACCATTAATCACCTTACCGACTGCCCGAGTTTCTGACATGAACAAAACTTTTTTGCTCTTTGCCCTTCTTTTTTGTAGTTTTATTCTAGCTTCTTGCAAAAGCCCGGAAAAGAAGGAAATTCTGATCGATCATTTAGACCACACCAATTTTGAAGACATCCTGACGGTGGAAGGTACGGTTGATGCTGTTCGTTCAGTCACCATAACCTGCCCGTACATGCTGCAAGGTGAAATTGTTTACCTGATTGAAGACGGTACCTACGTGAAAGCCGGTGATCTTGTTTGTCAGATGGAAAACAGAGAAGCACAGAATGTGATTGATCAACTGACGATTGATGTGGAGAATTCCAAGGCCAACATGACCAAATCCAAGGCCAACCTTGACATGCGCTACGCCCAACTGGATGCGCAGGTCAAGACAAACGAGGTCCAAACCTCTATTGCCAATCTGGATTCGCTTCAACTGATCTATGCCTCACCTGTACAACGTCGTATCAAAGAACTGGAGCTTCAGAAAGCAGCTATCGTCAAAAACAAACTGATGAAAAAACTCAAGGCGCTGGACATCATCAATAAGTCCCAGATCAGGCGCATGGAGCTTCAGATACAAAGCAAAGAAAACCGGAAGAAAAGCATTATGGATATCATCGACCAGATGACCATCAAAGCAACACAATCCGGATTGGCGATGCGGGCCATTTCATGGGAAACGGATAAAAAGGTTCAGGAAGGTGAAACTGTTTACTCCAATATGCCCTTGATCAACATACCCGATATGACGGAAATGAAAGTAAAAATACAGGCATCAGAAGCCAACTATAAACGCATGAACATCAATGATCGCGTCGAATATACCTTCGATGCGATGCCAGGAAATGTGGCCTCGGGTAAAATTCTGAGCAAGGCACCTGTTGGTCAACCTATCACTAGAAACTCCAAAGTCAAATTTTTTGAGGTTGAAGCATCCATGGAAACTTATAAGATTTTGCCTACTCCAGGATTATCTGTCACCTGTAATATCATACTTCAACGGGTCAAGGATACCATTGTTGTACCACAGCTTGCTATTTTCGATGAGGATTCCATGAAAATCGTCTATGTCAAACAAGAGAAAGGCTATGAAAAACGCCAAGTAAATATTGGCCCTTCTTCACCCAAAATGGCGGTGATTGTAAAAGGTCTTTCCGGCAGAGAAAGTATTTCCCTGATAAAGCCCTCTTCGGCTACTGTTAAAATGACCACATTGCTGCCTGATTCTGCCGTTAAAAGCAAAAAGCACGTAAAGGTTCCGACCAAGACTTCAACCAAAACTCAGAAAACTAAATCCATATAGCTGAATTCAAAACATGAGAAAAATTACATTGCTTGTATGCACCTTCGTTTTACTGTTGTCCTGCAACAAAAAAGAAACAGTGGAAGTTCCTGTCAGCAAGGCGGTTAAAGGCACCTTTTACCTAGACGTCATAGAAACGGGTGAAATTCAGGCCATACAGTCCATCAACGTTTCATCACCGGACATATCCTGGAGGTACGGAAATTTAAAAATTACCCAGATTGTCAAGGACGGCAAAGAAGTGGAAGAAGGTGACACGCTTCTGGTTTTCGATCCGTCAGAAGTGAAGAAGGCCATCGTGGAAGCAGAAGGAAGACTCGAAATGAGTTATGCCGAGTTGGAAAAAATGAAAGCTCAGCAACAATCGGACTTGGAAGAACAGCGGGCCGATTACGAAGTAACCCGCTTGTCGCAGGAAATTTCAAAAATAACGTATGAATCGGCCACCTACGAAGCCAATATCAAACGCAAGGAAATCCAGCTCCAATTAGATCAGGCAAACATTGCCCTGGCACGTGCCAAGGAACAAATTGAGAATCAGATCAAGATTCAGAATGAAGATGTCAAACAAAAGATGCTTTCCATCGAACAGGACAAATCAAGATTAAAAGAAGCGAATGAAACCCTTAACAATCTTTTTCTTGCATCACCTGCCCCAGGTATTGCCATCATTAATCGAAATTGGAGCAGCGATGCCAAATTTCAGGTTGGTGACCAATGTTGGTCAGGTCAGCCGCTCATTCAGCTTCCCAACTTGAACAAACTGAAGGCGACCGTTCAGATCAATGAAGTGGATATCTCCAAAGTCACCAAAGGTCTAAAGGTGGAAATCAAGCCTGATGCTTTTTCAGACAGCGTTTATACGGGTGAGGTCATGACTGTAGCCAACCTTGCAGTCAACAAAGACGGTTCCTCCAAGATTAAAGTTTTTCCTGTAGACATCCTGATCAAAGACGGCAGTAAAAAGTTGTTACCAGGTCTTTCAGTAAGCTGCCGCTTGCTGGTCCGCAAAATAGATAATGTGGTGTTTATTCCTATCGATGGTGTTCAGACCAATGGTGTGGAAGAATACGTTTATGTAAAAACCAAAAAAGGCTTTGAAAAAGTGCTAGTTGAAACCGGTGTTTCCAATACCGATCACATCATCATCACCAAAGGTCTGAAGGCAGGTGATGTAGTGGCCATGGCCGATCCGTTCGCCGTTAAGGAAGCAAAAGGAAGCAAGGGAAGTAAAGACTCCAAACAAACCCCAAAAGAAAAGGCAAAATGAAGCGGAAACTAAAAGGTTTGGTATTGTTGGTTCCAGGCATCTTATCAATGCTGGTGTCGTGTTCCGGTAACCCATTCGACAGTTACAAGATTCAGAGGGGCACATTCAACCAAACGGTTATTGAAACCGGAGAGTTGGCAGCGGTTGAAACCAAAGCATTTATAATGCCCCGTTATGGCGATTATTGGTATGAAATGAAAATTATTGGGTTGTTGGATCATGGCACCGAAGTGAAAGCCGGGGACTCCATCATTCAGCTTGATCCGTCCGAAGTCAAAAAAGTCATTATTGAATTGGAAGGACAGTTGGAAACAGAACAAGCCAATATGGACAAATTGTTGGTGAATCAAAGCAACAGACGTTCCGAATTGGACACGAATTTGAAAATCGGACTGGCCTCTTTCAACCAAAAGAAATTGGAAATGGAGTATACTCGGTTTGAATCCAGTCAAATTCGAAAAGCCAAAGAGTTGGAATTCAAACAGGAAGAAATCCGTCTTGAAAAAATTAAGCGCGCCATAACTTTCAACAAAATCATTGAGAAAAACGACCTGATCATTCAAAGAATCCGGATCAATCAAATGAAGAAGAATATTAAAAGCGCGTACGATGTCTTACCCAGACTTACCATTCGAACTCCGATTCCCGGCATTTTCCAGATAGCCAGAAACAGAAGAAACAGAAGCATGCTTAAAATTGGTGATCAGATCTACCAAGGTGCCAACATGGGCAATGTGCCCAACTTGACCAATATGAAAGTGGAGACACAGATCAACGAATTCGATTATCAAAAAATCAGTGTGGGACAAAAAGTAATTGTTCGACTGGACGCTTTGCCGGATGTTTCCTTTAAGGGTGAGGTCACGCTCATTGAAAAACTTTGTTACCGCAAAGAGGATAAGTCCAAACAAAAAGTGTTTGATGTCGAAGTAAAGATTCTCCAAGTAGATGAACGTCTGAAACCTGGGATGACCGTCAGCTGCGAATTCTTCTGCAAAGAGTTGAAAAACGTAGTATACGTACCATTGAGCTGCATTGACACTACAGAAACAGGGCATTGCGTATACCTGAAAAAAGGAAACGGTTATATCCCAGTCAATGTCAAGATTGGTCCGTCCAACAATACCCAAATCGTCATTTACGGTGATTTCAAGAAGGGTCAGCGTTTGGTTCCCGTCGAAGAAACTCAGAAAGACTAAAACACCATGCAATACGAAGAAAATATACGGGTCGCTCTGGCAGGCCTGACCGATCACAAATTCCGCTCGTTCCTAACCATGTTGGGTATCATTTTCGGGGTTGCTTCGGTCATTTCCATGCTTTCCATCGGTGAAGGTGCCAAACGGCAAGCCATTGCCAAATATCAGGATTTGGGTGTGAACAACATTATTATCCGAGATAAGCAATTTACGGACCAGGAACTTGAAGAAGTCAGGGCAAAATTCTCACAAGGATTGTCCATCACCGATGCGCAGGTAATCAAGGAAATTGTACCTGGAGTGAAACGTGTCGCTCCGCAGGCTGAAATCAATACAGACGTCAAATACGCCGACAAATCCTCCAAATCCACCATCATCGGCATTACACCTGATTATATCAAAATGCTTAATTTCCAAACCGACAAAGGTGTTTTCATCAATGAGGACCATTACAAACGGAATCTGAAAGTCTGTGTATTGGGTGCCGGTGTAGCCAAAACCTTGTTTCAGCAACAGAATGCTGTCGGAAAAATGGTTAAGGTGGACGACCAGTGGTTGGAAGTGATTGGAGTTCTGAAATCCAAAGCTGTGTTTACAGAAACGGTGGGCGAACTGGCCTCTCGGGACCTGAACACCGATATTTATGTACCACTGACCACTTTTCTGAACCGTTTCTCACAGGCGAATGTACTTTCAAGTCAAGTTCAGCAAATTACCGTCCAGGTGGAAAGTTCGGAAAAACTCATGGAGATTGCCGATTTGATCCGTGGAATTCTAATCCGACACCATTTCAACAATGTGGACTATTCCCTGGTCATTCCTTATGAACTGCTTAAACAGGAAGAAAAGGAAAGACAGATCTATAATTTTCTGTTGGGTGCCATCGCTGCCATTTCCCTGGTGGTGGGCGGCATCGGCATCATGAACATCATGTTGGCTACGGTTATGGAACGAACCCGTGAAATCGGTATCCGAAGAGCCATCGGTGCCAAGAAATCCGACATTATGAGCCAATTTGTCACGGAAGCCGTGGCCATCAGCATAACCGGGGGTATTATCGGGGTCATACTGGGCGTCAGCCTTTCCCTAACCATTTCACTGTTCACGGACGTCACAACGTTTATCAGGCCCTACTCCGTGGTCATTGCTTTTGGGTTTTCGGTGTTGGTCGGCATCAGCTTCGGCTACTTGCCAGCCAAAAACGCTGCCAGCCTGAAACCCATCGATTCCATCCGCTACGAATAAAACGAACGACCCATGTTGATTGAAATACGAAACCTTTCCAAGAAATACGTGATGGACGATGTGGAAGTCGATGCACTGAAAACCATCGACTTGAAAATTGAACAAAACGAATACGTAGCTATCATGGGACCCTCGGGTTCCGGGAAGTCTACGCTGATGAACATCATCGGCTGCCTGGACACGCCAACCAGCGGCAACTATTTGTTCCGGGATGTGGACGTGAGCAGTCTGGACGACGATACGCTTTCGGTGATGCGCAATAAGGAAATAGGTTTTGTTTTTCAGAATTTCAACCTATTGGCACGCATGAGTTCCATCCACAATGTGGAACTGCCCTTGATCTATGCGGGCATTCACAAAAATGAGCGCAGGGAACGAGCCATGAAAGCCCTGGATAGGGTTGGTTTGGCTGACCGCATCAACCACAAGCCCAGCGAACTGAGCGGCGGCCAACGGCAGCGTGTGGCCATTGCCAGAGCGTTGGTAACCAATCCAGGTATCCTGCTTGCCGACGAACCGACCGGTGCACTGGACTCCAAAACCGGAGATGAAATCATGGAACTTTTTAGAAAGCTCCATCAGGAAGGCAACACCATCATTGTGATCACCCACGAACAGGAAATTGCAAATCATGCCAACCGCACTATTTTCATCAAAGATGGACTCATTCATTCCGACAAAGCCAACCACAAGACCAGCGAACTACAATGAAAAAGATTATCGTATTAACTTTGGCATTAATCAGCCTGACTCCGCGGCTTTTTGCAGAAACCTATCAATTGGATTTGGAGAAAAGCATCGAAATTGCCAAAGAGAAAAGTTTTGAAATGCTCAGTCTGAAACAGGATCTGAAAATCGCTGAGTACAATCTGAATTTTGCAACCAGCAAATTTAAAACGCATGTGAACCTAACCCTTGAAACTCCTCTTTTTGAAGATAAAGTCGATCAACAAAAGGATTCATCGGGTATTCATTATTATCCAACCAAGAATTTGCAATTTACCGG
>Ga0209430_1000389_pt1 | contig 46643 bp, 37 predicted proteins | sample BarGraIncub1133A_FD_184504 | JGI IMG/M metagenome (GOLD analysis project Ga0209430, IMG submission 184504) | Arctic peat soil microbial communities from Barrow, Alaska - Barrow Graham LP Incubations 11-33A (SPAdes) (version 2) | ecosystem: Environmental > Terrestrial > Soil > Wetlands > Peat... | reverse complement strand
ATAGCCAATGTAAACATTGTCTCTGCACTCGCTACTCGAAACGTTCGTTTTTTTTAAACAGTCGTTTCTCGTGACTCGGCATAGCCAATGTAAACATTGTCTCTGCACTCGCTACTCGAAACGTTCATTTTATCAACAAAAATACAGATTAATTTGATAATAACGGAAAGGTGCATAAATTTTCATAACGGACGGATTTTTCTATGTTTTTTTGTACATTTGCGAGGAGAGCCTCCTAAACCTGGCCCTTCCACAGTTGTCTATCCTACATTTGATTATGCAGTTTTCCGGTCAAGCATTTACCATCAATATACGAGGTCGCCTCATGGACCTGAGTGTTCCCAAAGTGATGGGAATCCTGAACGTGACTCCCGATTCGTTTTTCTCCAGCAGTCGGTACATGTCGGAAGAAGGTATTCTGCATCGGGCTGGTCATATCATCGACGACGGAGCCGATATTCTGGATGTGGGTGCATGTTCCACAAGGCCTGGCATTGAATTGGTTTCAGAAGAGGAAGAATTGTTGCGTCTTAGGCTAGCATTGCACCTTATCCGCAAGCGTTGGCCGAATATGCCGGTTTCCGTGGATACCTTTCGTGCCAAGGTGGCTGAAGTGGTGGTAACGGAGTTTGGGGCAGACATGATCAACGATATCTCCGGTGGGGATATGGATCCGGAAATGTTCAATACGGTGGCACGATTGCAAGTCCCGTACATCCTGATGCACATGCAGGGTACGCCGGCCACGATGCAGAACCAGCCACGGTACGACGATATGATGACAGAAATCTGTCAGTACTTTTCCAAACGGGTGGAAGCCCTGCGGAGTCTGGGCGTGAACGACATCATCCTGGATCCGGGTTTCGGGTTCGGTAAGACGATGGATCACAATTATGAACTGTTGAGGAGACTCGACGAATTTGAACTGTTCGGTTTGCCGCTTTTGGTCGGCTTGTCCAGGAAGTCCATGATTTACAAGAATCTGGGGACAAATCCGGAACAATCGCTCAACGGTACCAACATCCTGAATGCCCTTGCCCTTACCGGAGGTGCCAACATCCTTCGGGTACACGACATCAAAGAAGCGTTGGAATGTGTGAAATTGGTACAAACCTGTAAAACGTCCGGCCTATGCTGATCCTACCCAATCTGAAAGATATCATCGACATTCTGTTGGTGGCATTCCTACTGTATGCTACCTACAAACTGATGAAAAGTTCGGGAGCACTGTCCATTTTTATTGGCGTTTTATTTTTTGTGGCGCTTTGGGTATTGGTTTCATACGTGTTCGAAATGCGCCTAATGGGGGCCATTATGAACAAATTCATCAGTGTTGGTGCTATCGCACTAATTGTTCTTTTTCAGAATGAAATCCGACGTTTCTTAGTGATGCTGGGTTCCCGCAAACGCTGGCAAATCATCGGCCGTTTCTTTACGCAAAAGAAGGTTCCCAAGGACAAATCGGATGCCTACATCATGCAAATTGTGCTTGCTTGCCAGGAATTCTCCAAAAAGAAAACAGGTGCGCTCATTATTCTGGAAGGTAATACCTACCTTGGTGAGTATATCCATTCCGGCGAACGGTTGGATGCTGTCCTGAGTGGCCAGTTGCTGCAGAACATTTTCTTCAAGAACAGCCCTTTGCACGACGGCGCTGTTATCATTTCCGATTTCCGCATCAAGGCAGCCGCCTGCATTTTGCCGGTGGCCCATGATGCGAACCTTCCCAAAAACCTGGGTCTGAGGCACCGGGCTGCTCTTGGAATTTCACAAGTGACAGATGCAATGGCCATCGTTGTGTCTGAGGAAAGCGGCATCATTAGTGTTGCCTACATGGGTGAATTGCAACGTCACCTTAAAATTGAAGATCTCGAACGTCTTTTAACTGAAAAAGTTATTTAACTTTTCTGCTGGAAAACTTTTCTGCTGGATTTCTGTAAAAACACTCGTTTTGCTATCTCTATATTGCAAAATCGTAGTATCTTTGCACCCAAAATTTAACCCTTGATACCAATTTATGGATCTTTTACAAAACATGCTTTTACGCGCTCAGGCAAACCCACAGCGTATTGTTCTGCCCGAAGGGACTGAAATCCGTACGTTGATGGCCGCCAATCAGATTCTCGGAATTCATGCCGCCGAAATCATTTTGATCGGGGCTCCCGAGGAAATCAAACATCTGGCTACCGAAAATGGCTTGAAGAACATTGATAAAGCGACTTTGGTTGATCCCAAGAATCACGAAAAAAAAGAGTTGTACACAAACTTGCTGGTGGATCTCCGCAAAAGCAAAGGAATGACTTTAGAGCAAGCTTCCATTCAAGTGGAGGATCCATTGTTCCTGGCCTGCCTCATGATTAAGAACGGAGATGCCGACGGTGAAGTGGCTGGTGCCAGAAACACGACTGGCAATGTCCTTCGTCCCGCTTTCCAAATCGTGAAAACGCTTCCCGGCATCAGCGTCGTTTCAGGCGCATTCCTGATGTTTCTAAAAAATAAGTTTTACGGGGAAAATGGACTGATGGTTTTCGCCGACTGTGCTGTTCATCCCAATCCCACTGCTCCTGAACTGGCCCAAATCGCCATTTCAACCGCTCAGACAGCTCGCAACATAGCTGGTTTTGAACCCCGTGTCGCCATGCTGAGTTTCTCCACCAAAGGCAGTGCCAAGCACGAAATGGTGGACAAAGTAGTGGAAGCCACCCGCATCGCCCAGGAAATGGAACCTACGCTACAGATTGATGGCGAACTTCAGGCAGATGCTGCATTGGTGCCGGATGTCGCAGCCAGCAAAGCTCCGGGTAGCCCTGTAGCAGGCAAAGCCAACGTATTGGTGTTCCCAACACTGGAAACTGGGAACATCGCTTACAAACTAGTTCAGCGTCTCGCTGATGCTGAAGCTATCGGTCCCATCTTGCAAGGAATGGCAGCACCGATCAATGATCTTTCCCGCGGATGTTCCGTGGACGATGTCTACAAAATGGTCATCATTACTTCCAATCAGGCAATCGGTCTCAAGAAATAGGTAAACAACAAATTTGACAAACATGAAGGTATTGGTTTTTAATTGCGGCAGCAGCTCCATCAAGTACAAACTCATTGATATGGAGAAGCATGACATGCTTGCACAGGGAGGTATTGAAAAAATTGGCATGACGGACTCATTCTTGAAGCTGGTTACCCCTGAAGATAAAAAAGTGGTTCTCGAAAAAAGTATTCCCGATCATCAGACCGGAGTGGACTTTATCCTGGAAGTGCTGACAAGTAAGGAAAACGGCTGTCTGAAATCATTGAAAGAAATTGATGCAGTGGGCCACCGTGTGGTCCATGGTGGAGAAAAGTTCAATGCCAGTATTCGTATCGACCAAGCTGTCATCGATCAGATCCGGGAATGTTTTGACTTGGCACCTTTACACAATCCTGCCAATCTGATTGGTATTGAAGCAGTGGAAAAATCACTGCCTGGCATTCCTCAGGTGGCCGTGTTTGACACGGCGTTTCATCAGACCATGCCCCCTAAGGCGTATATGTACGGACTGCCTTATGAGTATTATGAAAAGTATGCCATCCGTCGTTATGGTTTCCATGGAACTAGCCACCGTTATGTTTCTAAAAAAGCTTGCGAAATTTTGGGAGTTAAATACGAAGATCAAAAAATTATTACGGCCCATATTGGAAACGGAGCCTCGATAACAGCCATTAAAGACGGTATTTCCATTGATACCTCCATGGGCATGACCCCGGTGGACGGTTTGTTGATGGGCACCCGTACTGGAGAAATCGATGGCGGTGTATTGACCTTCTTGGCAGATAAGGAACATTTAAGTGCATCCAAACTGAGTGAGGTGATGAATAAAAGAAGTGGTGTGTTAGGCATTTCTGGTTTGTCTTCCGATATGCGTGAAATTGAAGCAGCCGTAAATGCAGGTCATCTTCGTGCCAAATTAGCGATTGACATGTACAATTATCGCATTAAGAAATTCGTCGGTTCCTATGCTGCCGCTTTGGGTGGACTGGATATCCTCGTATTTACCGGTGGTGTCGGCGAAAACCAATGGGCTACCCGTGCTGCAGTTTGTAAGAATATGGAATTCATGGGTCTAAATTTTGACTTTGAAAAGAACGAAGGTTGCAGAGGCAAGGAAATTATCCTTTCGACTCCGAATTCAAAGGTAGTCGTCATTGTTGTTCCGACCGATGAGGAAATGATGATTGCCATCGATACTGAAATGATCTTGTCGAAGTAAAATAGTATTTGAAATGAAAAGGACCGGCTCCCCCAAAAGTCGGTCCTTTTTTTGGGAATATAGTTTTTTAATAGACAGAAAACTCATAGATGCCTGCAGAATTCTTTTCCTCCAACTGGAACAACACCCTGATGTTTTGCGAGGTAACCGGTTCAAACTTGATTTGATTATAAACATCCTTCAGGGGTTTGAGGTTGTCTAAAGTCTTTACATTCAACCAGTTTCCGGTAGCATCCTTGTACTGAATGCTATAGCTTAAAGGAATGCGGCATCCACCCCAGGGGCCATCGTCAAACCAATAAATTTTGGCATTGCTTACGGTTTCCGGTTTGGCGAAGGTATATGCCACCCATTCCAGGGAATTGGTTTTGGGCCAATTGTGGTAGTAGGGGCATTTCCGGTCGTTGGAACTTTTGGGCTCATAACCATCATTGACACTTGCAAGGACTTTGTTTGGCGTTGAAGAAGTCACTTTGGCTTCCGTACAGATGGTGGGCAAGGGCAATGGTCTTGTAAATGCGGTGGTGCGTGGAATCCAGACTGCCATTTCACCGGCTCCGCGGTTGGCCCAAGCGTAAAACGGAATGGCGGAAAGGTGTTTAGTCTTGGTGACAATTTCACCGGCAGCATTCTTTTCAGCGCTTTGTGCATCGGCTTCCAGACGAACGATGCCTCTTAATTCGTCTGACTTTGTGGCTGCGATCACTTTCACATCATCGGATAAAACAGAATTCAAGACTTTATCTTGATTGTCAGGCCATTCCAGGCAATAAACGATGGGTCCGCGTTCCAGGGAAACCTTTCCTCTATCGTCTTCCACCTTTTCATTGGCGATGACACGGTGAACGTCCATGGGTAGGCTGATGTCCACGGTGCTGCCTTTGGCCCAATTACCGGAAAGTACCAAATAGCCCTTATCATTGACCGTTACAGGTGTTTGGATGCCGTTGACCTTCAGTTTGACAGGCGTGGTGGTCGGGTTCAGGTAGCTGTAAAGATCCGAAGGAACCGGTTTGTTCAAAGCCCATCCGGGAATGCGGATCATCAGTTTGAATGCTTCTTTTTTGGAGGGTTCGATGGTCAAATGAATGTCACCACTCCACGGGTAATCTGTTGTTTGTGCAATGTGTACGGGTTTGCCTTTAATGTTGATGTTGGTTTCGCTTTGCATAAAGAGGTTCACATAGACTGAATCGTTCTTTTGTGCATAAACATATCCGGGAACAGATGCCACGAAACGACACATGTTGCTCGGACAGCAGGCGCAACCGAACCAGGCACTGCGGGAATGTTGACCCACCGATTCCAAAGGATTCGGATAAAAGAAACGGTCACCGGAAAGGCTGATGCCTGACATGACACCATTGTAAAGGCTTCGTTCGAGCACGTCGTAAAATTTGGCATCTCCGTTGAGCATGAACATGCGATAGTTCCAATATACATTGGCAATGGCGGCACAGGTTTCGCAATAAGCCGACATATTGGGTAGTTCGTAGTTTTCGCCATAGGCTTCACCATTGCCTGTTGCACCAACACCACCGGTGATATACAGTTTTTTGCCTACCACGTTTTCCCAGATCTTGTCGATGGCTTTGACGTAACTTTTATCACCTGTCATTGCAGCCACATCTGCCATGCCTGAATACATATAATTGGCACGAACGGCATGTCCGACGGCTTCGTCCTGTTCAATGACAGATTTGTGCGTTTGGCTGTATTCGCCGCTCCGGCCATGACCACGAAGGTCCAGGAAATATTTTGCCAGCGTGAGGTATTCTTTTTTGCCTGTTACCCGATACATTCGGGCAAGACCCATTTCCACAATCTGATGGCCGGGTTCATATGCTAGTTTGCCTGGGCCGAATTCCCGAACCAGCAAATCGGCATTCTTGATGGCGATGTCCAGAAACGTGCGTTTACCAGTCGCCTGATAGTGAGCACATGCCGCCTCAAACAGGTGCCCGCTGTTGTAAAGTTCGTGGCTGAGTTCTGGATCCTTTTCCCAACGTTTGGCACCCACCCAGTCATGCATTTTGGCAGGATTGCCGGCTGTACGAGCGGTATATAAGTAACCGTCGGGTTCCTGTGCTTTGCCGATGAATTCGATCAACGTATCGATCCTGGCTTCCAAGAATGGATTTGGTGCACTGGCGATGGAGTAGGAGGCTCCTTCAATGATCTTGTAAATATCCGTGTCATCGAAGGTGAACTCGGTGTTGAAGTAACCTGGAATCAGTTTACCGGCTTTTTTGAAGTTGTCCACCCGTCCGGTTACGTAGCATTGCCACAAGGCAATGGGGATGGTCACTTCCTGATTGGTTTTGAGTCGAGGTGCCCAAAAGCCATCGGTCAGTTTTACAGTGCTGAAAAGCACTGGACTGATTGGGTAATCATGACTGGCTACAGGTGCTTTCTTACCCATCACAGGCAGCGTGCATGCAATACACAAAGAAAGCAGGAAAAGTCGGGTGTTGTTTTTCATAAAGCGTTTTAAAGGATCATTTTAAAATTCCAATTCAAAAATACGAATTTTTTCGGATTCACTTTCCATGTTATTTGCTTAAACGAACGAACCAACCTTCATGGGCTTCCAGGGTCAGGTTGATGGGTTTGTCGGTCTTGCCGACATTCTTGCCTTCCCAAATGTCGCGGATCTGGAAATTTTCACCCATGCGGAAGGCACCCTTTGGAAAATGGTCGTCATACACGGGATTTTTGGCCCAATCAAATTTCAAGGCAGTCTTTGTATTGCTCCTGTTCAAGAAAAGTACAGCAGCACCACCGTCGGACAAGGGCTTGACAAGTATTTCTATATCATTGATGGTCAGGTATTTGATTGCGGGAATTCCGAGCGTATCCTGGTCGATGGTGATGGCTTCCTTGTTGCACTGAATCTTTCGGATGGTTTCATCCATGTTCCGAAGGTCGTTGCCGGCCATAAGTGGAGCAGCCAACATGCACCAGATGGCGAAATGGGACTGATATTCCTCAGTCGTTTGTCCACCGTTGCCGACTTCCAGCATTTCCAGATCATTCCAATGCCCTGGACCTGCATGTTGCGTGATTTTGGTAGCGATATCCAGAATTTGCAGGACACCGACGCCACCCCAATTGAATTCACAGTCGAAACAATCGCGAATATCCGGTGAAATGCGCCAAAGTTGGCCGATGCCTTTGCCCCATTCCCAAGGTTTGTTTTCACCCCATTCGCAAATGCTCAGAATAATGGGCCGTCCGCAAACTTTCAAAGCATCGCTCATGATCTTATAGGCGGCTTTGGCACTTTGCTCTTCGCTGTAACACCAATCGTATTTGAGGTAATCCACCCCCCATTCGGCATATTGTCGGGCATCCTGAAACTGATAACCCCGGCTGCCCGGTCGTGATTGGCAAGTCATGCTTCCAGCACAAGAGTAGATGCCGAATTTCAGGCCGAGGCCATGAATGTAATCGGCCAACGCTTTCATGCCATGAGGAAATCGTGTTGAATCCGGAACGATGTTGCCCTTGGCGTCACGTGCTACTTGCCAGCAATCGTCGATGACCACATATTCATAACCTGCACTCTGCATGCCTGAAGAAACCATATTGTCAGCCATTTGCCGTATGAGTGAATCGCTGACGTTGCAACCAAACTTGTTCCAACTGTTCCAACCCATGGGCGGAGTTGGTGCCAGTTTGTCAAAATCCGTTTTTGTTTGGTTCGGTCGAGCCTGAGAAAGCATTGGAAGAAATAAAAAGATCAGAAGTAGTATCCGTATTTTATTCATTTTTCAAGGTTATTTCGAGGGTGTTTGTTCTCGAATGTAAAGAAACTGCGAAATTAAGCAATTGGCTGTTAAAAAAATCCATATTGATGCAAGAATATTCTAAACGCTGGGAGGGTTCTGAGGGAAGCGGTTTTTGTAAAAAATTGACTATTAGAGGCATATAATTCTGTTGCAGTCTGTTTAGAGTATTGTTGCATGAATGTTTCCAATTTCTTTTCATGCTTTTCTAAAAAAACGGCCGAATAATTCGAGGATTAAGACGATATTTAACAACCAAAAATCAAATTCAAAGTCCTACAATTAAGTCCTATGAAAAAGACGTATCTAACAGGATTTCTGACATTCATGCTTCTGTTCGGCAGTATGACCGCTTTAGGAATCAACCTGCGTTTCAAACATTATATGGTGGAAGACGGCCTTTCTTCCAATACGGTCCGTTGCGTTCTGCAGGACAAAAAAGGCTTTATCTGGATAGGTACGGAGGGCGGTTTGAACCGTTTTGACGGACTCTCATTCCGTAATTTCCTCAATATTGCAGGCGATACGACCTCCCTGGGGAACAATTATGTCTATACCTTGCTGGAAGATGCTGAAACGAACCTTTGGATTGGTACCGATCATGGTGTGAGCATATTTAACCCAAGGACGGAGCGTTTCCACGGCTTTCGAGCCAAAACAGCCAGCGGTATTTCCATCACCGCCAACGTGCAACAGATCACGATCGATGCTGACTCCAATCTGTGGTTTGGCACTTTGGGTCAGGGCGTTTTCAGGTATGATCCTAATAATGACTTATTGGAACAGTTTTCTCCCAACGGCAGCGATCCACAGAATATGAATTATACCTATTATGTCTATGCCGACAAGAACGGTCGCATATGGGTGAGCAGCAGCCAAAGAGGGGTTCCGGTATTGTACTTCGATGCGGTGACCAAACGGTTTATAGTTCCTGCTTTTTTTGAATACTTGAAGACTCAGAAAGAGCTATCCGTACACCGTTTGATTGAGGATGATGCTCAACGATTCTGGCTGGGAACCTGGGAAGATGGTATCTGCTCGATGGCAAATACAGCGGGAACCTTTCGAAACTTCCTTTCTCCCCGAACCGGCAACGGAATTCTGCACGTCCATTCCATGCTGGAATACGCTCCGGGTCAGGTTATGGTCGGTTCAGACGACGGACTTGCCTGTGTTGACATGCAGACCGGAAGTTATGACTTATTCACGGGTAAGGAAGATGATGAAAAGGGTCTATCCGACAAGTTTGTATATCCTATCTATAAGGACAGGGAGGGGGGCATTTGGATTGGTACGTATTATGGTGGACTGAACTATGTGCTTCCCAACAGCAATTTCTTTGAGCATTACCAACATTCCGACTATGCCAATTCGGTTGGAGGCAATGTCATCGGGAAATTTTGTTCGGATCCGGCCGGAAATCTCTGGATTGCCACGGATGATGGAGGACTGAGCTATTACAACACGGAAACTGGGAAATTCACGAACTACCTGCCTGAGAAAGGGAAAAATAGTTTATCCTATCACAATGTACATGCACTTTGTTTGGATGGAAACAAACTCTGGGTCGGCACCTATTCCGGAGGGTTGAATTTGTTGGACCTGAGAACCAAGCAATTTAAAAAATACTCGTTTGAACCTGGAAATCGGGAGTCGCTTTCCAGTTCCAGCATTTACTCCGTCTATAAGGACCAACGTGGCGTTTTATGGGTTGGAACAACGTTGGGCATTGATGTGTACGATGCTGCCCGCGATGTCTTTCACAGGATTCGCCCCATCAATGCCAGTACCATTGACATTCGCGAAGATGCTCAAGGGAATATTTGGTTTGCCACCTGGGGCGACGGACTTTACCGGTATGATTCTAAAAAACGCAGTTGGACGCATTTTCAGAATGAAGCAAGAGATCCGGGCTCCATCACGGACAATCAGGTGAATTGCCTTTCCATCGACGAACACAATCAGTTGTGGGTGGGAACCGGCAACGGTTTGTGCCGCTATGATCCTAAAACCGGGAAATTCATCCGCATTTCCCTGAAACTGAAAAGCAGGCTGATCTGTGATGTCCTGCCAGACCGAGGTTTCCTATGGATCACGACCACCAATGGTCTGATTCGACTGAATCCTACCGATAATACCTTTAAGACTTTTACCAAAAGCGACGGTTTGCAAAGCGATCAATTCAACCTCAAGTCGGCAGTCAAAATGAATAATGGTAAGATCTATGTCGGAACTGCCAACGGTTTCAATTCGTTCTATCCGGATAACCTGAAGGAAAACACCAGTGTCCCACCTGTGGTTATCACCAATTTGCAGATTCTCAATGAAAATGTACCCATAGGTGATCGTTCTGTCTTGAAGCAATCTGTTTCCAGTACCAAGAAAATCACGCTTTCCTGGAAACAAAACATTCTGAACATCGAGTTTGCTGCACTGAGTTTCGCCGCTCCACTAAAAAATCAATATGCCTATAAGCTGGAAGGATTTGACGAAGACTGGGTTTATGTAGGCAATGAACGGAAGGCCACGTATACGAATCTTCCGGCCGGGAAATATGTGTTCCGCGTGAAAGCATCCAACAACGATGGACTCTGGAATGAGGAGGGTACCAGCCTGAAAATCGTCGTTAAACCGCCAATCTGGTTAAGTACAATCTTTATATTGCTGTATATCATCCTGGCCATATGGGGACTTTACCGTCTATATCGTTGGTTCCTGCACCGAAACGAACGTCGCCACGAAGAAGAACTTCAGCATGTCTATGCGCTGAAAGAAAAGGAAATTTACGATGCAAAGATTAATTTCTTCACGTTCGTCGCCCATGAAATCCGTACGCCGGTATCCCTGATCGTCGGCCCTCTGGAACGGATTCTGAAGGGTAAGGACATCATTCCGGCAGGAATTACAGACAATTTGTCCATTGTAGACCGCAATGCCCGTCGACTGGTCTTTCTGGTGAACCAATTGCTCGATTTTAGAAAGGTCGAACAAAAGGCCATGACGATGCATTTCAATCACCTGAATCTGTCGGAATTGCTGACCGGCGTTCTGGATGGTTTCTTCCCGTTTCTGGGAGAAAAAGAGCTGCACATCAGCAGGACAAGTATTACACCCAATGTCTTTGCCACCGTGGATTCGGATGCTTTTGTCAAAATTGCCACCAATCTGCTCAGCAATGCGACCAAATACGCCATTGACATGGTGGAAGTGTCTTTGGCTGTTTCGTCCGAGGATAATGAATATATTGTCCTGACAGTTAAGGATGACGGTCCTGGTATTCCGCTCGAAGAACAGGAACATATTTTCAAACCGTTTTATCAAGTTAACGGGACCAATCAACCCGGTACTGGTATTGGCCTGTCCCTTCTGAAATTGTTGGTCGATGCCCATCACGGCTATGTCCGACTGAAAAGTGCATCCGGAACAGGCACCGTTTTCAATGTCATTTTACCTATAGAACAGGATGCGGATGCCTTTGCCAAGGCCGAAGGTTTCATGGAAAGTTCAGATGCCCATTTGGAGGAAATCCATCCCTCCGATACTGCTGCGGCTTCCAACTCCGCCCCTGTCATGTTGGTGGTGGAAGACAATGCGGATATGCGAAGTTTTATCTGCCAGAGTTTCGCAGAAAAATTCCGGACGCTGGAGGCTGAAAACGGACGTGCTGCACTTTTACTGATGGATTCACACGATGTGGATTTCATCATTTCCGATTTGATGATGCCCGAAATGGATGGTCTGGGACTTTGTCGCGAACTTCACAAGAACATCTTGCGCAGTCATATACCCATGGTATTACTCACGGCAAAGACCGATATGGCCACCAAGATTGAAGCCATGAAGTTGGGTGCCGATGTGTATATGGAAAAACCCTTCTCGATTGAATTGCTGATGGCACAGGTGGACAATTTGCTGGAATCCAGAAAAAAACTCCGGAAACGGTATACTGAAATGCCCTTCGTGCCATTGAACACGATTGCCGGCAATAGCGCGGATGAGGCTTTCCTGGCTAAAATCAATCAGATTGTGGAAGCGAATTTCTCCAATGTGGATTTCTCCATTCAGGAATTGGCTGAACAATTGTTTGTGAGCCGTTCAGGACTTTTTGTAAAGATCAAGAGTCTGGTCGGGATTACCCCCAATGAATTCATTCAATTGGTTCGGCTCAAGAAAGCGGCGCAACTGATACGGGAAAACAGGTACCGTATCAACGAGGTTTGCTACATGGTGGGTTTCAACAATCCGTCCTACTTCTCCAAATGCTTCCAGAAACAATTCGGGAAATTACCCAAGGATTTCAGAAATCCGGGCAAGGAACACACGATGGATCAGGAAACGGAATGATTATTCCTCAAAGCTGAGCAATTCGAAATCGGTGCCGTCGAAACTGGCGTACGTAAAAAGCTGGAACCAGTCCCCCAGGATGATGATCCGGCTTTTTGCCGACAGCATCAGGTCCAGCAGGATGTGGCGGTGCCCATAGATGTAAAAATCGGGGGCGTCTGCAGCTTTTTCAGTCTGATGTTTCTTGGAAAACTGAATCAGGTATTCGTTGTCCTCTCCCAAGTATGTTTCCGGGTTGTCCTTCCTTTTCATCCGACTGTGTCTTGCCCAGCTAAGACCGAACTTGAGGCCTAGGTCAGGGTGCAGCCACTTGAAAAGCTTTTGGTTGAATTTGCTGTGGAAAAAGCCACGAAGCACCCTGAATTGCTTGGAGGGATCACCCAAACCGTCACCATGGGCCATGTAAAACTTCTTGCCCTGAATGACAACTTCCATATCCTGGAAGTAGACGATTACGCCCAGTTCTTGCTGAACGTAATCGAACAACCAGATGTCGTGATTTCCAGCAAACCAATAGACTGGTATGCCGCCATCGGTGAATTCAGCGATTTTTCCGAAAAAACGGGCATAGCCTTTGGGGATGGCTTGCTTGTATTCAAACCAGAAATCAATCATGTCGCCCATCATATAAAGGGCTTCACAATCCGGCTTGATGCTTTCCATCCAGCGAACCAGTTTTTTCTCGTTTGCCAGCTTGTCCTTCGGGTACCAGGATCCCAAGTGTGCATCCGATACGAAATATGTCTTCATGCTTTACGGGTTAAAGAAATCCAAGTTCCAATTTCGCTTCTTCGCTCATCATGTCCTTGTCCCATGCAGGGTCGAACACCAGGTTGATGTTGAGGTTCTTGACTCCTTCAACGGATTCGACTTTCATTCGGACATCTTCCAAGATGAAATCGGCGGCAGGGCAATTGGGGGCGGTAAAGGTCATTTCCAGGAAAACTTCACCTTCTGTCGGAATTTCAATCTTATAGATCATCCCCAGGTCATAAATATTGACGGGGATTTCTGGATCGTACACGGTCTTGAGCATGCGTACGATAGCTTCTTCTGTATGTAATAATGGAGTGTCCATACGAGTGGGTTTTAGAACAAAGATAGAGGTTTTTCTGAAAATCACGCGTTCCTCAGAGTTTGCCCTCGTCCGCATAGCTGTAATAGCTACTTTCGCTAAAAACAAGGTGATCGGTGAGTTGCATGTCGAGGTTCTGGCAGGCGAGTTTCAGCTTTTGGGTGATTTTGTCGTCGCAGGAGCTGGGGTAGGGGTTTCCGGAAGGGTGATTGTGGCAAAGTACCACCGAGGAAGCGAGTTTGCCGAGGGCATGCTTCAGCACGATTTTCGGATCGACCGTGGTCTCGGAAACGCCACCGTGACTGATGCGCACGGTGTCGATGATGCGGTGCTGGTTGTTCATGAGCAAGACCCAGCATTCTTCGTGGTCGAGATCCGCCATCTTTGAGTGAAACAATTCATAAATATCCCTACTGTTGCGAATTTGAACCCGTTTCACCACTTCGGAAGTGCGACGGCGTTTTCCGATTTCGAGTGCCGCTGCTATGGTCACCGCTTTGACAGGTCCAATGCCGTGAAACTGGCTGCACATCGTTTCAATGCTGAACTTCCCCAATTCATTGAGATTGTTGTTCGCGGCTCCTAATATGCGTTTGGCCAAATCGACGGCGCTTTCCTTGGGGGTGCCTGAACCCAACAGAATGGCCAGTAATTCGGCATTGCTGAGCGATTCTGCTCCATTTTTCATCATTTTTTCCCTGGGTCTGTCGTCCAGCGCCCATTCACGGATGCTGAACCGGCTTTCTGATTGATCCTCCTTTTCAAATGCTTCGATTTCTTCTTTCATGTATCTTTGATTTAGTTTTCAGCAAAGATACATAAAAATAACAAAAAATAAATATACAACATCAAAAAAAAGGCAGTATAAAAAAATACCACCACTCTTTGGAATAGCAATGAAAGATGTTTCAATAGAGCGCCAAGGTCAAGGCGCTGATTATGAGACACCCCGGAGCGTACTTAAGGTACGTGAGGAGTGGCGAGTAATTAGCAACGCAGAGATTTGTTTCTGCGAAACATCCGTTTTTCATGACTCGGCATAGTCTAAATAAATTTAGCCTCTGCTCTCGCTACTCAAAACGTTGGCGCTCTATTGAGACATCTTAGGTTAGCGGACGCGTTCTGCGTACGAACCGTCTCGCGTGTCAACCTTGATTTTTTCGCCCACTTCAATAAATAGCGGTACGCGAACGGTGGCGCCGGTTTCGAGCGTGGCAGGTTTCAACGTGTTGGTAGCCGTGTCGCCGCGAAGACCGGGCTCCGTGTAGGTCACTTCCAGGATGACGTGGGTAGGCATGTCTGCATACAGCACGGTTTCCGATTCAGCATGTACGACCACTTCCAGGTTGTCGCCTTCTTTCATGAATTCAGCACCGTTAATGCAATCCTTATTGATGGAAATCTGTTCGAAAGTTTCGTTGTTCATGAAGTTGCAGCCCATGTCGTCCTGATAGAGAAACTGATAAGGTCTGCGTTCGATGCGGACTTCTTCGATCCGAATACCAGCGTTGAACGTGCGATCCAACGTGCGGCCTGTGACGACGTTTTTCATTTTGGTACGCACGAAAGCAGCGCCTTTGCCCGGTTTAACGTGCAGGAATTCAGTGATGAAATAATATTGCCCGTCAATGTCGAGGCACATGCCGTTACGGATATCACCAGTAGTTGCCATTTTATAATGTATTGATTTTAATTAGTTTCGCTTTTTTCAAAAGGAGTGCAAATATCGGAACAATCTCCAAAATACGCAAATTTTGAAACAATTTCGTCTACTGTTCAAAAAAATAGTCCGAAGGGTTGTATATTGACAAAAATAGTTCTACTTTTGCAAGCCGAAAACGCACATACTACTAACAGAACAATATACCCATCAGTCTTATGAAAAGGACATTTCAACCCTCCAACAGAAAAAGAGCGAACAAACATGGTTTCCGCTCCAGAATGGCTTCCGCAAACGGTCGTCGCGTATTAGCCCACCGTCGTGCTAACGGTCGTAAAAAACTAACCGTTTCCGATGAAGAACGTCTGAGAGGTTAAACGAAACCCTTTGAAAAAACAAAATGAAGTAAAGATCGCGAGGTCTTTACTTTTTTTGTTTTAAGACCAGCCTTTCCTTGTTTTTTTAGTACTTTTGAACGTCCCAAAAAAAGAGTTCCCCCAAAGAGCTCCCCCAAAGAGTTCCCCCAAAGAATTCATTAAATTGAGCTCCCCAAAATTGAGAAAATATGAGATACGCCGTTAAACGCATCCTCAAACATGTTCTGATCTTCACGCTGATACTTGCAGCTCTTCTGGTCATCATCACCATTTCCCTGAAGAGCTACACCCAGCACGATTCAGTAATCACTGTTCCTGACGTCACCACACTGACGGTGGATGAGGCTTCTCCTTTCATCGAAAAGAAAGGATTGCGCTACAAAATCGTAGATTCCATCCGTGTAGCCACAGCCAGGCCAGGTGTCATTCTGGAGCAGAAACCTGTTCCTGGCGCCCGCGTCAAGCAGAACCGTTTCATTTTCCTTACCGTGAATGCGATATCGGAGGAAAAAATCATTTTTCCGGACGTCAAGGACTTCTCACAACGCCAAGCGGTCGCTACACTCGAAGCCAACGGAATTCATGTCAGCAGTATCGAATTCATGCCTTCTGAATATCGGGATCTCGTGCTTGGTGTCCGTTATCAGGGCAAAAACATCCCCGCAGGTTTCCGCCTGCCAAAGAACTCATCCGTCACGTTGGTAGTCGGGCAAGGTGCTTCCGTTGGTGAAATTACCGTACCCAGCCTCCACGGCTGCTATTTGCCTGAAGCCAACGTAAAAGCACATGCCAGCAGCCTGAACATCGGCAACATTCTGTACGATGTAGCTCCGGCCAATTCCGACGAAGCCAAAAAATACAGAATTTACCGACAGATTCCCATAACCGGCAGTTCAGCCAGTGTAGGTAAAAACGTTGATATTTGGATGACCATGGACGAAAATATCCTGCAAGAACCGGACGAAGTGTTTATGCCGGAAGACACGGTCGAAACGTTTTAAGTAGCGAGTGCAGAGGCGAAGCTTGCTTCGACTATGCCGAATCACGAAAAACGACTGCTTAGAATAAACGAACCAATAACTAAACGATGCTTGAAGAACTGATTGACCTGACCGAAGACCCGGACGAAGTCGATTTCCTGGACGACGAACCGGATGATGCGTCCGTCGGTACGGAGGTCGATGCAGACGGGCGATTATACGAACAGTACCGCTTTGTGGCCGATGCAGGGCAAACCCTGCTTCGCATCGATAAATTCCTGGTCTGCCGCATCACCAAGCTCTCCCGCAACCGCATACAAGATGCAGCCGATGCCGGATTCGTACTGGTAAACGGCGTTCCCGTCAAATCGAATTATCGGGTGAAACCCAACGATATCGTCACGGTCATGGTGACCCGACCCCCCGTCGAGACAGAACTCATACCCGAAAACATTCCGCTTGACATATTGTACGAAGACAGCGATGTGCTGGTGGTGAACAAACCAGCCGGCATGGTGGTGCATCCCGGACACGGCAATTTCAGCGGAACGTTGGTAAACGCATTGGCTTGGCATTTCAAGGAGCAACCGAAATTTCCTACGGACGATCCTCGCCCCGGACTGGTACACCGCATCGACAAAAACACTTCCGGCTTGCTAGTCATCGCCAAAAACCCGGAAGCCAAGGCGCATCTGGGCTGGCAGTTCTTTCACAAGACCACCCATCGGCTGTACACCGCTTTGGTATGGGGCACACTCCCCGAAGAATCAGGCACCATCACTGGCAACATCGGCCGTAATCCCAAAGACCGACTTCAGATGAAAGTTTTCGAGGACGGCAGCGATGGCAAACATGCCGTGACCCATTACCGGGTTTTGGACAATATCGGTTATGTGTCCTTGGTGGAATGCCAGTTGGAGACCGGTCGGACCCACCAGATCCGTGCCCACATGAAGCACATCGGCCATCCCATTTTCAACGATTACCGCTACGGAGGAAATGAAATTTTAAAGGGTACAACCTTTACCAAATACAAGCAATTTGTCAAAAATTGTTTCGATATTTGTCCAAGGCAGGCCCTGCACGCCCGAACCCTTGGATTCAAGCATCCGGTGACCGGTCAGGATATGCTTTTCGAGTGTCCGCTGCCGGACGACATGACTGCTTTGATTGAAAAATGGAGAGGCTATGTAGCCTTTAGAGATATAGATTGAATCATGGAATTACGTAAGATTGCCATCATCTGCGGAGGTGATTCCTCCGAAATGGAAATTTCCCTTAAAAGTGCCCAAGGCCTCAACTCGTTCATCAACCACGACCTGTATCGGGTCTGGATTGTCGTGATCCAATCCGGAAACTGGTATGTCCGACTGGACGACAAACGGACGGCAACCGTCGACAAAAACGATTTCAGTTTCAACCATGAAGGTCAACGGACCCGGTTCGATTTTGCCTGGATCACCATTCACGGCACACCCGGTGAAGACGGTCGCCTGCAAGGATATTTTGACCTCATCGGTTTGCCATACAGTTGTTGTGGCGTTCTGGCGGCAGCCATCACCTTCAACAAGTTCGTATGCAACCAGTTCTTGAAAGGTTTCGGCGTAAAGATTGCAGAATCCGTCCTCCTGCGCCGTGGCCAATCCATCAGCGACGAACAGGTGATGGAAACCGTCGGCTTGCCCTGCTTTATCAAGTGCAACGTGGGAGGTTCCAGTTTCGGTGTGACCAAAGTGAAACTGGTGACCGAAATCCAAACCGCCATCGACCGCGCTTTCGCCGAAGGCCCGGAAGTCATCATCGAAGCCTTCATGAGCGGCACAGAAGTGACCTGCGGTTGTTACAAGACCAAAAAAGGCGCACACCTGCTCCCCGTTACTGAAGTGGTGAGCGAAAATGAATTTTTTGATTTCGATGCCAAATACAAAGGCCAAGTGCAGGAAATCACTCCTGCCCGCATACCCGATAATATCAGGGACCGCGTTCAGTCCATCACCTCCCACCTCTACGACATACTCGGTTGTAATGGTATTATCCGGGCTGACTACATCATCACATCAGAGGGCATCATGTTGCTCGAGGTCAATACCACGCCAGGCATGACCACCACTAGTTTCATACCTCAACAGGTCGCAGCCGCCGGAATGGTTATGGGCGATGTCATGGCTGAAATCATCGAAGACCGTTTTTAACTTAAATATACATTCTATGGAATCCCAGAGATACGATGACATCCGCCCCTTCAGGGACGAAGAATTGCCTGACGCCATTAACCGCTTGTTGCAGGATCCGATGTTCAATGCCATCCTTCCCTTTGTGGCACCCATCATTCCGGAGGAAAAGCTGAAAGCCGATTTGCGGGCGCTGAAATCAATACATGAGTTTCAGCACACTATTATCCACACCTTTATTACTGGTTTGGGCAAACGGACGACCGATGCGCTGGATTTGTCAGGTTTCAAATACCTGGACAAAACCAAGAATTACACGTATGTGACTAACCACAGAGACATCATATTGGATTCGGCTTTCCTAAACATCCTGATGATAGACAAGGGCATTGATACATTCGAAATCGCCATTGGCGACAATCTGCTGATGTACCCTTGGATAAGCGACCTGTTGCGGATCAATAAAAGTTTCCTGGTTAAAAGGAATTTGCCAATGCGTCAACAACTGGACAGCTCCCTGGAACTTTCCTCCTACATTTACAATCGTGTCGTGGATAGCCAGGTTTCAGTCTGGGTGGCACAACGGGAAGGTCGGGCAAAGGATTCCGACGACCGGACGCAGGAAAGTGTTCTGAAGATGTTAAATTTGGGCGGAAGCGGTAGCGTTTTGGAAAATCTGGCATCTTTGAACATAGTACCGGTCACCATTTCTTATGAGTACGATCCATGTGATTACCTCAAAGCCAAAGAAATGCAACTGAAACGGGACGATCCCGACTATAAAAAGACAGATCGGGAGGACCTCCTGAACATGAAGACGGGTATGACGGGATACAAAGGGCGGGTTTTTTATAAAATCAGTCCCTGCATCTCCAATGAACTTTTAAACATGGAGGGTGAAATGCACAAAAACGAACTGTTTACCAAGATTGCCAAATTGATGGACAACCGGATTCACCGGAACTACCATTTGTACCCAGGCAATTACATTGCCACCGACATGCTCGATGGTCTGGACACCTTTGCCCATTGCTATTCGGTCAAGGAAAAGGAACAATTCGCCGTTTACCTTGAAAAGCAATTGGGTAAAATCGATATTGAAGGAAAGGATGAATCATTCTTACGCAAGAGAATGCTTGAAATGTATTCCAATCCTTTGAAAAACAAATTGGAAGCAGAAATAAATCAATAAACTGTAAGTGTGCTGATTATGAAGAAATGGTTTTCGGTTTTGGCAACGGCGCTGTTGGCTTTTGCCTTTACTTCGTGTTTTAATCTGAACGACGGAAATGAATTTATCCCGGAATATTGGTGTATGGCCACCGTCACTACAGGTGGTGCCAACCCGGTTTTACAAATGGACGAGGGGTTTTTTCTGATTCCCGATAAGGCTCAACCTGCTGATACATTCGCTGTTGGTGAGCGTTATTATTTGTATTTTACATTGGGAGATACAATCAATCAGCCAGCAAATACCTTTCCGATTCAATTGTACAGGTATAGTATAACAAACATCAAAGCTTTGGAAATACTTCCGAAAGATTCCACTGACCGCTGGGAAAATATGCCTATTAATTTTTGGGATCTCTCGTATTCAGGTCATTATTGCAACTTTTATTTCCGTTCATATCAAGGAGTTGGGACACCGAATACTTTTGAACTGATACGGATCAAGGAAAACGAGCTTACAACACCGACTGATACCGTACCTATACTTTTTTTTGAACTGCATCATAACGTGGCAGCCAATAACTCTAGTGTTTTATACAACCGTTTTTACAGTTTTGACTTGAGCAGTCTGACAACGGATTTTCCAAATGCTGTCAGATTCAAGATTAAAATCAGTTGGAGTGAGATGGGGAGAGGAACCTTGACATCTACTAATACTTATATACCGAATCAGATCCTTTCGAGAGCTTCCCTCGTTTCAGCAAACAAGAAACAAACAGCATTTTCGCCGACCTCGTTCTAATAGGATTTCGAAATGACCCGATTCAATGTTCATACCGTATTTCTGGCGCTGGTCTTATCGACGGCCACTTCCTGTATGAATTATGACATGGAGAACTACACCTATTATGAAAGTGCCTGGTGTGTGGTTCAGGGGAGGGGCAGTCAGGTCGCATTTGTAACGGACGACAAAGGCATTCTAAAACCGTCCGAATCGCTCGACAGCACGCGTTTTAAAGCAGGCGACCGTTATCGGATTGTTTACATCTTATTGGGTGAACAAGGCAATTATTCAACAGTTTCAGGCGCAAAATTGGTGGAGATAGCAAATCTTCAGCCGGTTTTTGTGGAAGATGTGATGTTGCATAGTAATTTCAACGGCGTAGTGAATGATCCTATCTGGCTGAACGATCAGCCGTTTTTCGGTGGTGGGTTCCTGAATTTTGACTTTCAGTTCAACTCCTCAGACACGGGCATCAAACATGGTATTCATCTTTTACAGGATTCTCTGGTCCATCGAAAGCTTTATTTGAGATTCGGTCATGATGACAATGGCGATGTCACCAACAAGACCGCTTCCGCACTGGCATCCTTTCCGACCAAAAGTTTTAAGCAAGCATCGGATGCGGACAGCCTGATTATTCAGTTGCGAGATGTTTCCGGCTATCATTCGTTCCGCATGGCACTGAAAGACACCTTATAATATTAGGAGTCTTGTGATTTGTCATCCTCTTTTTTTTACAAATATACCTAAAATACCATTGAACGATACGAGGAAAGTCTTCGTCGGTTATCTTTGTGAAAAAATCACCTGCGTGAGAATACTTCGAGTACTATTTTTGCTTTGCGTGTCACTACCTGCTTTTGCCCAGAACACGGCTGTTTTCCGTACGAAAGCGTATGAACATGCTGCTGTCAGCGTTTGCGTACTCGACCTGAACACCTCCAAGGTCGTTGCTCAAGTGAATCAGGCAGAAGGCGTGACGCCCGCTTCTGTCCTCAAATTGCTTACGACAGGCGCCGCACTGGAAATGCTGGGTCCCGATTTCAGGTTTGAAACCAAACTGTTGACTTCGGGCACCATTGAAAACGAACAGCTTATGGGTGATCTTTTGATTCAGGGTGGGGGAGACCCCAGTCTGGGATCCCGGCAGGTTCCAGGTAATCCAGAGGCTTTTCTGGCCGATTGGGTAAATGTCATCCGTAATGCCGGCATTCTACGGGTTGAAGGCCGGATTTTGGTTGACGCCAGTGCCTTCGATAGCGAGGGTGTTTCTCCCTATTGGCTCTGGGAAGACATTGGTAATTATTACGCAACCGGGGTTTATGGTCTGAATGTTTTTGACAATAGCTTCAAGTTGGAACTGAAATCAGGAAGCGCCGGCACCAAACCGGAAATGGTTGGAATGATACCGTATATAAGTGGATTAACCATTGAAAATAATTTACAAGCAGCCAACAACGAACAAGACAGTGCCTATTTATATGGTGCACCTTATCAGAACGAAATGCGCCTGTTCGGAACGATGCCTGCAAACCGTGCCAGCTTTGTCATTCGTGGGCAAATGCCGGATCCTTCCACGTATCTGGCCTTCCGTTTAAAGGAAGCGCTCATCAAAGCTGGTATTCCTGTGAATGGTGAAGCGCGTTCTACAAGATTGCTGACGGGCGAACCAGACATCCTTGGTAAAACTGTTTTCCGGACCAAATCCGTACCCTTGTCACAGATCATCCGTATCATTCACGAGAAAAGTGACAATTTCTATACCGAATGTCTGCTTCGTCAATTGGCTCGAACGGCGACCAACAAACCCGCCAGTGCAAGAGAAGGCATTCGGGTAGTCAAGGAGTTCTGGCAAAAGAAAGGATTGGATCTCAGCGCGCTATCCATATACGATGCCTGCGGCCTTTCTCCCAACGACCGTATTTCTGCTGAACTGTTGGCGCAGGTGCTATCGCTAATGGCTTCCAATACCCTCTTTGAGCAATCCTTACCCTTGGCTGGCATGGAAGGCACCGTTTCCGGATTTCTCAAAGGAACGCCGCTCGAAGGCAAACTCAGACTGAAAAGCGGCTCCAACCAGGTCGTTAATTCTTACGCCGGGTATTACCGTAAAAACGGGAAGTCTTATGCTGTCGTCATGATGGTCAACTATGCGAACGCCAGTCGGTTTCAAATTCGTAAGGATATGGAAACTTTTTTGTTGTCACTGTAAATTTTTTCGTAAATTTGCAGCATCAAATTCGCCGTAATTCGCTCAGAATGATATGTCCAAACTTTTTATAGTTCCAACGCCTGTTGGCAATCTGGATGACATCACCCTCAGGGCTCTCCGGATTCTGAAAGAATGCGATCTAATTCTAGCGGAAGATACCCGCACCACCTCTCACCTTCTGAAACATTTCAGCATAGAGACACGCATGATGTCCCACCATAAGTTCAACGAGCATAAAACCGTCGATCAAGTGGCAGAACGCATTTTGAGCGGAGAAACGATTGCCTTGGTTTCTGATGCAGGTACTCCCGGTATTTCCGATCCTGGTTTTTTACTGGTGCGACAATGCGTCCTGAAAGGTGTCGAAGTCGAATGCCTGCCAGGTGCCACTGCTTTTGTTCCTGCCTTGGTGGACTCAGGTCTGCCTACCGACCGCTTCCATTTCGAAGGCTTCTTGCCGTTAAAAAAAGGCAGGCAGACACGACTGAAAGAACTGGCCGTTTCACCAGTAACTTTCATTCTTTACGAATCGCCGTATCGGGTGCTCAAAACATTGACCCAACTCGCCGAATTTTGCGGACTTGAACGGAAGGCTTCAGCCAGTCGTGAAATCAGCAAAATGTTTGAACAAACCGTCAGAGGCAGTTTGGAGGAATTGATTGCACATTTTACACAAACTGAACCCAGAGGTGAATTTGTCCTCGTGGTAGCCGGTTTGGATGATAGAATAAAATAACGTTTAAAAGGATGGAACGTATGAAAAATTGGATGTTTTGCCTGCTCGTACCTATGGTGCTGACGGCATGTAATTACAAAACTGATGCCTACAAGTCGCTGGAACAGGAAAAAGACTCCTTGCTGCTCGAGGAACAGAAAAAATCTGCGCAATTGAATCAGGTCCTGGCCGTGATGAATCTGATCGAAGACAACTTCACCCAGATTCGTGAAGCCGAAGATTTTGTGACCTTCCAGACCGGACAGGAACAACTGACGGAAGACAGCATGCAACGCGTCGTGGAAAACCTGGATCTGATCAAAACCACCCTGACCGACAATCGCAAGCAGATCGACTCACTCAAAAAGCAACTAAACAAAAGCAAGTCTGCCTCCAAGGATCTTAAAAAGCTCATTGATCGGCTGAACGGGAAAATTGAAGAGCATACGCAACTTATTACCAAACTTCAGGAAGAACTGGCGTTGAAAGACATCCGTATCGCCGAGCTGGACCAACTCGTGACCGAACTGAACACCAGTTTGTCGGATGTTCAGGAAAGTGTCGCTCAAAAGGATAATACCATAGCCACGCAGGATGCGCAGATCAACAAAGTTTGGTATGTCTTCGGAACCCGAAAGGAACTCAAGGAACAGGAAATATTTACCAGAAACGGTTTACTGGAAGAAGGCTTTAACAAAAGTTACTTCCTGGAAAACGATATCCGAAAGGTTTCAGAAATTGCGCTATATTCCAAAAAGGCCAAATTACTTACCAATCATCCTGCCAGCAGCTACGTTCTTGAGAAAGTGAACGATTATCTGGTATTAAAAATTACAAATCCGAACAAATTCTGGGAGATATCGCATTACCTGGTCATAGAAGTGGACTAAAGCTACTTTTTTTTTACTTGCACCACCCGATTTTTAGAAAGCACCGAGTCAGTTTTAAGGCTGATTCGGTGCCTTTTTTTTGCCCTTTTATCAGTTTTGGAAACTAATAAATTTGGTTAATATGACAAATATATTATTTGTAAGTTAAATTATTTAGTTGTATGATATTTATTAGTGAAAAATATATTTAGATAGACCTATGTCCCTTTAACAATTCAAAGTATTCTTAAAATAGTATAAAAATCAGTATATCAATCAAATAAATTGTTAAAAACCGATTTTTACATCACTTAAAAGCCCTTTAACCCCATGAAATAGGGCCTTCGTCGAGGCTTTTCTTAATGAGTAGCGTTTTTTATGCATCTGCACAGTTGTAATTTTATTCAATAAAAGTGTATATATTTGCCTCACTGGTTAAATAGAGTTAATTAATTCGACCCGGGGAAAACTTTCTTAACAATCCCTCGAGTCGTCTTTTTAGCGTAGAGCTGGTGAGGAACTTATTCATTTCTATTAATACAAACGAAAAATCTATGAGAAAACTTCTTTTCTTGTTTGCTTGCTTCTTTTTAGCGAGCATAGGTTTGGCAAGTGCACAATCACGTTCCGTAACAGGTAAAGTGATTTCTGCAGATGATGGAGAACCTATTACCGGAGCAACGGTGGTAGTAAAAGGTACGACTGCCGGGGTAATTACCAATCAACAAGGCGTATTTACCTTGAACGTAACTGGACAGAGAACTTTGTTGGTAACTTTTATTGGTATGGTACCTGTAGAAATTCCTGCAACGAACAATGTCGTTGTTAAGATGCAAAACGACCGCACAAACTTAAATGAAGTTATTGTGACTGCACTGGGTATCACTCGTTCTCAAAAATCCATCGGTTATTCAGCGACCAGTGTCAAAAGTGCTGAAATTACACAAACCCGTCGTTCGGATGTGGTTTCTGCTTTGAGTGGAAAAATTGCTGGTGTTCAGATTGCTTCAACATCAAGTGACCCCGGTTCTTCCAACTCCATCATCATTCGTGGTGTAAGCTCGCTGAGCGGTAGCAACCAACCTTTATTCGTTGTTGATGGTGTTCCCATGTCTAACAACGCTACAGTAGGTAGTGACTGGTTAAATGGTGGCTATGACTATGGTAACTCTGCCAACTTAGTTAATCCGGATGATGTTGAATCCATAACTGTACTGAAAGGTGCTGCATCCACCGCACTTTATGGTAGCCGTGCGGCCAATGGTGTTGTGATGATCACAACCAAATCCGGTAAGAAAAATGCGGGTCTTGGAGTAGAATACAACGGCGGTATGCAGTTCTCAGAGATATTACGCCTACCTGAATTCCAAAATGAATTCGGTATGGGGTGGGATGGAAATCACACTTTGATTGAGAATGGTAGTTGGGGTCCAAAATTCGATGGCTCGTTGCAACTCTGGGGTACTGTCTATAATCACAGTCAGAAGAGAAAACCGTTTGTTGCCATGGAAAACAATGTACGTGACTTCTTTGAAACCGGTGTTCAATACAATAACAGTGTTTCTGTGAATGGTGCCAATGACAATTCCGATTTCTTTGTCTCCATGTCGCAACTTCACGATGATGGTTTGATTCCCAGCAAGGCCGATACGTACGATAAACTGACCTTCTCCTTCCGTGGAAGCTATAAGGCAAAGAACTTGAAGATCAGCACCTCTCTTAACTATGCAGATCAACAAAACCAATTTGCAGCTAACGGCCAGGGTTTGACCATTGTAAATTCATTGTATCAGATTCCCCGTGACATCAGTATTGTCAGTCTGAAAGACCAGAATGATCCGTTCAATACCCTGGATTATTATTTTACACCCTATGGTATCACCAATCCATATTGGTTGATTAATAACAACAAAAATTCCTACAATCAACGCAAGATGTACGGTAAACTGGAATTCAACTACGATATAACCAGAAACTTGAAAGCATTGTATCGCGCAGGTCTTGATGTTTCCAACAGTGAAAACCACATTGGTGAACCTAGAATCGTAGGTACCATTGGTACTCCCAACGAGGGCCAGATTGACCAGGAAGGTTATGCCGGCGTGACTATGGCTCGTCGACAGGAAATCAACCAGGATTTTCTGTTGAACTACACCAATAAGTTTGACGACCTTAACGTTAATTTGATTGCAGGTGCCAGCACCACGGATTCCAAAGTGTCCGGTTTAAGTGCAAGTGTAACGAATCTTGATATCTATACTTGGTATAACCTTAGCAACTCCGGAAGTACTCCTGTTGTTTCAGAAAACCTTTCCCGCTATCGTCTTTTCGGCCTGTTGGCACAGGCAGAATTTGATTACAAAGACATGCTCTTTCTGACCTTGACTGCCCGTAACGACTGGTCCTCTACGCTGCCTAAAGGAAGCAACACTTTCTTTTATCCCGGTGCTACCTTGAGTTATACATTTAGCGAAATGTTGCCCGATGATGTAAAAGGATTATTGGACTTTGGGAAAATTCGCGTGGCCATTGGTCAGACAGGTAATGATGCGTCTCCGTATATGATCGATCCTTACTATGTAAAATCTTCAGCTAGTACTACCTTCAGTGCTAACTCCTTTCCATTGGGTGGCGTGAATGCCTTCTCTTTAGGCAACACGCTGGGTAGTAGCAAACTTATTCCTGAGATTACCACAGAGTGGGAAATCGGAACAAACCTTGCTTTCATGCAAAACAGACTGAACATTGACTTTGCTTATTACAACTCCGTATCAGACAAACAAATCTTCGCCCTCAATATGGATCCTTCTGCCGGTTACACTTTCCAAGTGGCCAACCTTGGTAAGATCAGCAACAAGGGTATTGAAGCATTGGTTTCCGGAGACTTGATTCGCACGAAGGATTTGACCTGGAACGTTTCTGTCAACTACACTAAAAATAACGGAAGAGTTGAAAGCTTGCCCGCAGAATTAGGTGGTGAAGCAACACTGAGTGGCTTGTCATCCTGTTACATGGTTGCGCAGGTAGGAAAACCAATCGGTTTTAAGACTTTTACAGCACAAAAGGATCCTGAAAATAATATCATCGTATCTACTAATGGTCTTCCTAAGCAATCCACCGAAATGTCCTACATTGGTAAATACGATTACGACTATGAAATGGGTATTGGTACCACTGTTACTTACAAAGGATTCAGTCTCGGTTGTAGCTTTGATATCCGTCAGGGTGGTTTGATGTACTCACGCACAAAAGATATTAACTACTTTGTAGGAAACGCAATCCAGACCACGTATAATGATCGCAATCCATTCATTATCCCGAACTCTGTGATTGAAAACAGCGATGGCACCTTCTCCAAAAATACGACACCTATCAGCGTAGCTAATATTGGTGAATACTGGGATAGTGGTGCAAACGATATGGATGCTGCCTACTTAGTGGACAAATCCTTTATCAAATTACGTAATGTGAGCTTAGGTTACACGTTACCCAAGAGTGTTTTGGCAAATATGGATTTCATCAAGGAAGCTCGTATCCAATTATTCGGTAACAATCTCTTCTTGTGGGCTCCTGCCTCCCAGACATTCATCGATCCGGAAACGTCCAGCAACGGTAATGACCTGCAAGGTAAATGGGGTGAGTACTCCGTCAATCCAACGACCCGTAAAATCGGCTTTAATGTGATGTTAAAATTCTAATCTGAATGAATATGAAGAAGATATTATCAAGTCTCGCAGTTGCCGGATTGTTACTGACCGGATGCGATTCCTATCTGGATGTAAACCAGAACCCCAACTATCCGATGACGGTCAACAATGACCTTGTCCTGCCATCTGCAGAAAACTTCATCGCAGCCAAATTAGGAGAAAGTCTCTTTAATGCTGGAGGTTTCTTTGCCCAATATTGGGATCAGGCTGTGGAAGCTAACCAATACAATGACCTGGCTGAATACAACATCCTTCAAACGGCCTTCAATGCTCCTTATCGTGATTTAATGGCCGGTGGCCTTACGGATCTGAAAGTCGTGATTGATCAAGCTACTGCAAAAGAATCTTGGGGTGATGTTCTTGCCGCTACGGTACTTAGAGCCTATACGTTTCAGATTCTTGCTGATGCTTTGGGAGATATCCCGTACACAGATGCTCTGAAGGGTAGTGCGGTTCCGATGCCCGCATGGGAAGCCGGAACCAACGTCTATGCAGGCCTCATAACGGAAATTGACAATGCGTTGACCAAGGTTAAAACGGGTGATGTAATCAGCACGGACCTTATCCTTGACGGAAACCTGAATGACTGGATCACCTTTGCCAATGTGATGAAACTGAAACTTTACATGCGCGAATCCAATTTTGATGAAATTGGCGTTAAAAATCAAGTAATGGCTTTGATCAATGATGGTAAGATAAATCTGACCAATGACATTAAAATGGGTATCTATGAAGATGCTTCTGAAAAACGAAATCCTTGGTATGAATGTAACTGGAGCGGTTCCGGTTTGGGTACGATCAATAACATTGCATCTTCTCCCATCATCGATTACCTAGTTGATACGAACGATCCCCGCATTTCGCGCTTGTTTACCAAATCGGCCAACGGCAATGCATGGAAAGGATTGCTTCCTGGAAGCAAGACACTTGTCACTACCAAAACCAAAGATTACAGTTTCCCGTTAATGACTGCCACTACTCCGGTTTATTTCGTAACGGTTGCCGAAGTGCAATTCTTTATTGCCGAAGCTCAATTGCGTTGGGGCACAGATGCTGCTGCAAAGACCGCTTATGAAGCTGCTGTTAGTGCAAACTTCGATCTCCATGGTGTTTCAGGCGCATCTGCTTTTATATCCAACTTTGCGTCCTGGGATGGAGCAAGTACCGCTGCAGGTAAAATTGCCCTCATTGGCAAGCAAAAATGGGTCGCTTTATGTATGGTGAACCATTGGGAAGCCTGGAGTGAAGCTCGAAGATTGGATTCGCCATCATTGTTGGTCCCTGCTCAAAACTATTTGAATGACAAACTTGTAAAGCGCTTCTTGTATCCTGAACTCGCTCGCAATTTCAATGATAAGACACCAGATGAGGTGGATGCTGATGTGAATGTATGGTGGGACATGAATTAATTTAAAAAAAAAGTATTTCCTATGAAAAAGATCATATATAGTCTTATGTTGATTGGCAGCATATTCGGACTGACTGGTTGCCAGGACATCACCACAGAGGATCATTCTGTAATCACTCATTATGTTGCGTTTGAAATGCAAGGTGATCCCATTATGTTGGTGACGGTTGGTACTTCTTATACCGATCCTGGAGTGATTGCCACTGAAAACGGAGTGAATGTTACTGGTGACGTAACGGTTTCCGGAGACGCAGTTGACCCCAATACAATCGGTTTGTATAATGTAGTATATTCCGGGACCAACGTGGACGGATTCGAAACCTCTGTATCCCGTACGGTCATAGTTTGTAATCCTGCTGTTACAACCGATATTTCAGGCACCTATAAATCGGCTGCGGGTACCCATCGTCTAAGAGCTGGTGTTACGGTGAATTATTCAGGTTATCCTGTTGTAGTGACTAAGGTTGCTCCTGGATTCTTCAGTGTTACTGACTTCTGGGGTGGCTACTACTATCCAAGGGCCGCCGGCTATGCGAATGTATATACCATGTCCGGTTATGTTAAGCTGAATTTAGACAATACAGTAGGTTTACTTTCAAGCAAGGTAAAAGGTTGGGGTGACTCTTTGGACGGAATGGCCAATGGCGTTTACGATCCAACTGCTCAGAGCCTTTATTGGGAAGTTGGCTATGCCGGTAATATGACATTCTTTGTAACGTTAACCAAATAAAGAAATAAAGATATGAAGAAACTTTCAATATTTTTGTTCGCTGCAGCATTGGTGTTTACTAGCTGCGAGAAGATCACGGAGCCGGGCGGAACGGCTATACAGGACATGGCTGGTGACTGGTGGGTTACCTATGAGAATTCCTTGGAAGAATATGATGTTCTCTTTGGGACAGGAACGACCATGCCTTCTGCTGATACACTTGAAAACTGGACTTGGGGAGATGTTTATGGGGCTGGCGTCACGCGTTTGCTGACATACAACACGAATGCCAACGATGCTGATTCCATGTATATTTACGATCAAAAGAACTTCTGGAACTTTATGGGTAAAGTACCGGTATCTTATAATGCTTTAACTTTTGGTAAGAATGATTCTATTCCTAATCTTGGTTACGATATCAACATGGTTATACGTGGTGGTAAAATCCTAAAAGGTGCTGCAACGACACCAAGCGGACAAGCTGCCGATAGTATTATTTTCTATGTTGGTTATTCGGATGATGGTTATGGTTTCACCTTCTTCAAGGTTTCCGGCTTCCGTCGTTCCGGTTTCCCTGAAGATGATTTCTGATCAATCAGTTTATACTACAAAAAAAGGGCTTCGTTTGGAGCCTTTTTTTTGTTTTCGGATTAGTCAGTGAATCGTGATTTCTTTTGATTTCCCGTCGACGGTGAGTGTGGCTTTGTCATCACAGCTGCCGTTGCCATAATCGATGAACCATTTCCGGCCTTTGCTGTTTTCGAAGGAAGCAATGCCGCTGACAATATGTTTGCAGGATGCCTGGAATAAAAGCGGAGTCGTTTCATCGATCGTTTTAGTGAAGACAACACCGTTGGGACGGGTGTTGATGACGCTGCCCTAGGTCAGGGTCTGATCATCTGTTCTGTCTGCCAAATCATTCTTCGTGTTCGTCCACTTCTGGAAAACAAAAACACAAAATGGAGAACCCCCCATGGCGTAGAGACCGAAAACAAACTCAAATACATGAAATGCGATGCCAGACCTGAGGGTGATTTCAGTATTAGTGGAGTAAATGCGTTGTCGCAATACTCCCATTTAAACTCTGAACAATATGAAACTCGGGCAATTTGGGATAAACTGTTCAATCCGTCTGGAGCTCATTATAATGAGGTAGAAGGGTTGTATAGAATCGAACTATGGAAATATCCAACCACTATGCCTTTTCCTACGAATCATAATGTGGTGGATAAACTTTCGTTGTATTTGTCCATGAAAGATGAGCCGGATGCCCGGATTGAAAAAGAGTTTGAAATAATGATAGAGGAAATGCCATGGTAAAAGGGTTAGAAATATTTAAAGAACACTTCGTCGGATTTGAAGACAACTACGTTATTATCGGCGGAACGGCATGTGATTTTACTTTGCAAAATACGGAGTACGGAAACTAATCCGTTTAAGACTGATAATTACACCGTTCAAGTTATGTTTTTAATCCATTCAAGTACAAAACCTATCCCGATGAGATATAGCGTTCGGTCAGAAGAACTATAGCATTATACATAAAGAGATACGTTATTTACCACAAGGAAATATTTCATTTTCACGAAATACACCTTGGATATTACGAACTGTATTAGTAGTACGATTTGGCAAGAATGCCACACGGCTTAGTCTGTTCCATTCGGGATAATGTGAAATGCAATTACGATGTGTGTCATTCAAGCGAAAAAGAAGGACAAGAAACCTGCAAAATTAACCCCAGTAGCACAATATGTTGCTATATTATCTGATGTCTGAAGGAAAATAATTAAAGAGCACTTCGCTGGATTTCTTTGTATTATTCATCATGCAATTGGTTTTACAATTTCAATTCGCATTCCCAAAGCAGCAATAAGACGATAGAAAGCCCCTACACTGGGCGAAATAGCTCCATTTTCAATGCGTGAGATATAAGATTTGGTAGTTCCGGTACGGTAAGCCAGTTCCGATTGTGTTATTTTGGCTTCTTTGCGTGCTTGATGCAAAACCAAACCAGAATAAAAATCGGATGCGTTTTGCTCAAACTCGGTACGTTCAGGCGTTCCATCCAAGCCATATTTCTTGTCAAGAACTTCGCTATAGTTCTTTATTTTGTTGTCGTTTGTATTCATAATATTCATTTTTTATTTTTATTGCTTTTTCAATTTCAGTGAGCGGTGTTTTCTGTGATTTTTTTTGAAAACCATTAAAAAGCACTACTACTTTTTCCTCGTCAAAAATAAAGAATACTCTGTAAATGTTTGAGTTGTAATCAATCCGAAGTTCATAAACGCTTTCTCTAATTACTTTAATAAACTTTACAGGTAACCTATCTTGTGTTCTCAAAAGTGTTAATAAATAATCAACCTTTTGTAGTTCTTTATCAGTTAATCCTTCGATAAACGCTTCAAAATATCCTCCAAAAGTGATTATGGTTCGTTTCATAGTGCAAAGTTATAATAAGTATACAGATATTGAAACATTATGAAGAAAATTTTATAATTATCAAAATTACTTTATTCTGCACTTCTACTTAATTATTTCCTGAAATAGATTCTCTCCTGACCTAAAACGATTTACTAGATCGATTCTCTTCACCAATGAGTGGAGCTTAATTCTACTTGATTTTTCCATAAAAATTAAACCCCAAAAGTTATTTGTCTAAACTTTTGGGGTTCACTCCAATTGCGGATTCAACCTTTTTTAGTACCGAGGAATCACTTTCAATGGATAGTGATTTCTTTTGACTTTCCGTTGACGGTAAGTATGGCTTTGTCATCACAGCTGCCGTCGCCGTAATCGATGGACCATTTCCGGCCTTTGCTGTTTTCGAAAGAAGCGATGCCGCTGACGATGTGTTTGCAGGATGCTTCAAATAAAAGCGGAGTCGTTTCGGAAATGGTTTTGGTTACGACAAGACCGTTAGGGCGGGTGCTGATGACGCTGCCCCAGGTCCGGGTTTGATCGTCCGTTTTATCTGCTAAGACATTTTTCTTGTATTGACGGGTCAAGTCGGTGATGCGGCTAACTGTGTCACCTTTAACAGTATTGATGACCAAAATATTTTCCTTGACCAATGCGGTCTGTATCAGATTGGTTGCGTCTTTTTGAATGGTTTTGCTAACGGTGCCTGCTATCTTTCTGCCATCAACCATGAAGTTTTCAAAGGTTTTTTGACGAACGGACGGAAATGTTTTAAAGGAAGTGGCTGAAACCAAGATTTTGCCGGAACGAACCCTGCCATCTTTACCGGTGCAGGAAGTTCCGAAATCGATGGTCATTATATGGGGTATGGCGATGGTGTCAACCGTAATAAGAGGGCAATCGGTCAGATACTGGTTGCTATCGGCTGAAGCGGAGCGTAAAAGGTTGGCATGGTTGGTGATGGCTTCGTCAACCAGCAAATCGACCGCTTCCATGGTCTCGTCAATTTGAGTTTCATCCAACGATGCTACCGCTGGAGCGTCCTCGCCAATGAATGCAGATTCCTCGCTCAGGACTCCTGCTCCGTTATTCTGGCAGGAGGGAAGCATTATAATGGTTAATCCAAGTGCAAAAAAGAAAACTGTTTTTTTCATAAAGGTGGTTTTTAGGGATTACATTCGTTTGAAACTCTATTCTTGATAAAGTTAAATACAATGCGTGTTTATTTTTCAAAATAAATTGCTGCAGTTTTTTAACTTTGAGGAATCACCTGCATCAAAGATAAACAACGGAATGCCAAATTGTACACTGGATGAACCAAAATACAGAAGCTGAGATCCTTGCGATGATACAGGATCCGGCCACGAGGGATACTGGTTTTCTGTTGTTGATGAACACCTATCAAAAGCAGTTGTATTGGCACATACGGCGGTTGGTAGTGTGTCATGAGGATGCAGAGGATATCCTGCAGGAAACGTTCATACTGGTTTATAGCCATATCGCGAGTTTCAAGGGTGAAAGTAGGCTTTACACCTGGCTGTACCGGATAGCAACCAATGAGTGCAACAGGCATTTCAGGAATAAGGATTTCCGTCTAAAACGGGAAGAATTGCTTTCGGAGTCTACGTCTGAACTGGCTGTAGGGTCTGAATTGGAAAACGGTGATGAAATAGTGCGAAAATTTCAGCAAGCGATTCAGCAATTGCCCAACAAACAGAAGATTGTGTTTAATCTGCGTTATTACGACGAATTATCCTACGAAGACATCGCACAAATACTCCATACATCGGTCGGCACTTTAAGGACCAGTTACCATTTTTCCTTTGAAAAAATTAAAAAATACTTATCAGACCATGATTGATCAGAAATCACCAATGAATCAGAATGCTGAAGAGCAATTCGAGTTCCTCCGAGTCGGAAAGGAACTGCCTTACAAGGTTCCGGAAGATTTTTTTGAAACGATGCCGGAACGGACGCTTCAGAAAGCAAAGGCACGCACTGTAAACCATAAAAAACGGGTGTTTTTTACCGGCGCATTTGCGGTATTCGCTGCAGCAGCTGCCATCCTAGTATTTGTTTTTTTACTGCCAAATCATGCTTTGAAACAAGAGAATCAGCTCGTTGCAATAGTCAAAACGCTGGATACACCATCCGGAAATGCTGCGAAGACCGTCCGGCCGATTACGGAAGTGGATTATAAAAAGACCGTTTCAGTGAAGGCTCCTGCTGCTGTGTCCAAAGAAGAAAATTTGGAAGATATTCTGAAGAACCTTTCGGATGAGGATTTGTCCGAATTGCTTGCCGAATATAAGGCAGATGACTTGGAGGAGGCATTATCAACAGAAACAACAACTATCAACTAATATTAAACGAGCTTATTGTACGAAACGTCCAAGTTTAAGAACATTTGGCTTGCGAGCTCAATACAACTTTATCATTAAAATTATGTTCGTATGAAACGAATTGCTGTATTCTTAATTTTCTTTCTGCTCCTGTTAGCCGGAACGATGGTTCAGTCGCAGCAGGTAAACCGCAACCAACTGCTGCGTCAACGAATCGAACTGGCAAAATTGCGTCAGATCCGGCAAAACCTTCAACTGGATGAGGTTACGTTCGTTCAGTTTCGGCCGCTATACCTGAGATATGAACGTGCCATCGCAAACATTGATTTCAGAAGTCAAAATAGAATTTTGAAAGTTCAGGCGGATAGTCTCAGCACGCTGGAAGCCGATCAGCTCATTCTCGCTCAGTGGGCGCGGGCAAAACAATTGGCAAACATTCGCGAAAGGGCATACACCGAGTTTCGTAGAATTCTGACAGCCCAGCAATTGGTCAAATTGTATCAGGCAGAAACGGAAATTCGTAAGAATGTGATGGCTGAACTCGGGAAGCGTAAGAGGAAAGCGCAGTAATTACTGGGACGCTTCATCCATGCCCTTCTTGTTCAACATCACGGAGGCGATGATGGAGATGGTCAACAGGCTTATGATTACGCCTAAGGAAACCATGTTGGAGATTTCCAGGCCATATCCCATTTGCGCGCAGAATTCATTGAAACACATTTTGAAACCGATGAAGGAGAGGATGCCTGCAAGCGCGTATTTGAGGTAATAGAAGTACTTCATGATGCCGCTCAGGGCGAAATACAGCGAACGTAAGCCCAGGATGGCGAAGATGTTGGACGTGTACACAATGAAAGGATCCTTGGAGACAGAAAGTACTGCCGGAATGGAATCTACGGCAAAGATCAAATCAGAGCCTTCGATGATGAGCAAAACTATGAAAAAGGTGGTGGCATACCACTTTTTCCCGCGTTTAATGAAGAAGGTGTGTAAATTGGGTTCGTCCGTGAACGGAATGATTTTTCGGAAAGCCTTCAGCAGTACATTGTCGGTCGGATTGTATTCCTCGCTTTCGCTTTTTTCGAAAAGCATCTTGACGCCGGTGTATATGAGGAAACCTCCAAAGATATACATGACCCAGTCGAACTGATGGATGAGTGCCACCCCTGCGAAAATGAAGAGGGCACGCATGACGATGGCTCCGATGATACCCCAAAACAGGATTTTGTGTTGGTATTCAGGAGCAATCTTGAAGAATCCGAAAATCATGATGAATACGAACAGGTTGTCGACGCTAAGTGATTCCTCAATAAGATAACCCGTCAGGAATTCAAGCGCTTTCTGATGTCCCAGAAAATAATACACACCAATGTTGAAGGCGACTGCCAAGCCAATCCAGAACAAGCTCCAGAGCAAAGCGGACTTGACTTTAATGACCGTATCTTTTTTATGAAAAACGAACAGGTCAAGGCTGAGCATGACCACAACAAAGACGACGAAACCAATCCAAAATCCAAGACCAACCATAGAACGTTACATTATAATACTGTTTGAAACAGTAGAACAAAATTAATCAAAAAAAAGGAGCTGAGCAAAAGGTATGCTATTTGTCGTCTTTGTCTTATCTTTGCTGCAAACCCTTTTATATGTTTGTTGAGCTTAAAGACGTCGCAGATACTGAGAAGGCCGTACTGGTCGGTCTCATCACCCAAAATCAACCCGAGCACAAGGCCTTGGAATACCTGGACGAACTGGAATTTCTAGCTGAAACGGCTGGTGCCCAAGTCGTCAAAATGTTTTTGCAACGCGTTGACGGTCCCAACCCAAAAACCTTTGTCGGAACAGGTAAACTGGCTGAAATCAAGGCTTTTGTGGAGGAAAACGAAATCGGAATGGTCATTTTTGATGATGACCTTTCCTCCAAACAAGTTCGTAACCTAGAGGCTGAACTGTTGGTCAAGATTCTGGACCGCACCAATTTGATTCTCGACATTTTCGCCAAACGTGCCCAGACCGCCCACGCCAAGACGCAGGTGGAGCTGGCACAATACAAATACATGTTGCCCCGTCTATCCCATCTTTGGACTCACCTGGAACGCCAGCGTGGGGGTATCGGAATGCGTGGGCCCGGTGAAGCACAAATCGAAACCGACCGTCGTATCATTTTGGACAAGATTTCGTACCTCAAGGAGGAGCTTAAGCATATTGACAAGCAAAAGGCTACTCAGCGTAAGAACCGTGGCAAGATGGTTCGTGTGGCGTTAGTGGGTTATACCAACGTGGGCAAGTCCACATTGATGAATGTATTGAGTAAATCGGACGTGTTCGCTGAAAACAAACTTTTCGCGACCCTGGATACAACGGTTCGCAAGGTCATCATCGACAATTTGCCCTTCCTGCTCACCGATACGGTCGGGTTCATCCGTAAACTTCCTCATGATTTGGTGGAATCGTTCAAGTCAACCCTGGACGAAGTGCGGGAAGCTGATCTGTTGCTGCATATCGTGGATATCTCGCATGCGGGTTTTGAAGAACAGATCGATGTGGTGAACAAGACGTTGGCTGAACTTGGTTGCAGCGAGAAGCCCAATATTATCATATTCAATAAGATAGATGCATTCTCCTACGTTGAGAAGGAAGAAGACGATCTGACGCCCAGAACCAAAGAAAACGTTTCTTTGGAGGAATTGCAGCAAAGCTGGATGTCCAAACTGGGCAAGGATTGCATGTTCATTTCAGCCAAAAACCTGACCAACATGGAGGCGCTGAAAACTTTGGTGTACGATCGGGTCAAGGATCTTCACATCCAACGCTTTCCGTACAATGACTTTCTGTTTCAGAAGTACGACGAAACCGAAGAAATGTAACTAATTTTTACTGCTATGGAAACCGGAAGGCTTTTGACATCGGAAGAAATTTTACAGTTGCAAAAACAGCATTGTCAGGCTGAAGATTGGAGTCGTATTCGGGTTACGCCCGATTTCTTGGTCCAATATGTGGCTGAAACGGTTTTTTCGGGGGATATCCATCTTGGACGTTTCGGAAAGAAATTGATTCTGCCGGGTGGCGTGCCCGTCGAAAGCGGCATCTGCAAGGCGCATCTGCATAACTGCCGGATAGCCGATAATGTCTATATAAGCCATGTCAGCCTATATATAGCCAATTATTCCATCGGGGAAGGGACCATCATTGAAAACATCGGTGCCTTATATACTGAAGGAGAAAGCAGCTTCGGAAACGGTACTTCCGTGTCGGTACTGGATGAAACCGGTGGCCGTGCAGTGCCCATTTACGAAGGGCTTTCCGCACAGACGGCGTATGTGACGACGATGAATGCGCATCGGCCTGTGTTGATTAGTGTCCTCCATAAATTGGCTCAGGACTTTGCACGTTCGGTTCGTTCCACCATTGGTTCGATCGGTGCTTCCTGTAGCATACGGAATACTGGAACACTTCGAAATCTTCACATTGGCGATGGTTGCGAAATTGACGGTGCCAGCGTGCTCGAAGACGGCAGCTTGTGCAGTTCGCCCTCTGCTTTTCAGGGTGACAACAACGAACCGTTGCTCACTGCTGCTTATGTGGGTGCCAATGTCATTGCCAAGCATTTTATTTTTGCGCCGGGTTCCGTCGTGAAAGAGGGTGTTCAGTTGGAACGTTGTTTTGTCGGTGAAGCGGCTGAACTCTCTAAAGGTTTTTCCGCCCACGATTCCTTGTTTTTTGCTAATTGCCAGATGGAAAACGGAGAAGCCTGTGCGTCGTTTGCAGGACCGTATACGGTTTCCATGCACAAATCAACCTTGTTGGTGGGCGGCATGTTCTCGTTCTGCAATTTCGGTTCCGGAACCAATCAGAGCAATCATTATTATAAACTGGGTCCCATGCACAGCGGCGTTTGCGAGCGTGGCTGCAAAACAGGGAGCGATGCCTATATTTTATGGCCGGGTCATGTCGGAGCGTTCACCTTTATCAAAGGCCGGCATACCGGCAATCCAGATACCACCGACTTCCCCTTTTCCTACTTGTTGGAGGAGGGCGGAAAGAGCTACCTGTCACCTGGTGCCTCGCTGCGCAGTGTCGGCTCCCTTCGTGATGAGCTGAAATGGCCACAGCGTGATAAACGCACGTCGCTGAAGCCTGCCGACAAGTTGTGTTTTGAAGTGTCGAACCCGTTCACTGCCCAAGGCATCATTCGAGGATTGGCGCGCATGGAGGAAATACAGGTTTCTGACGCTGCAGAATTCATGCTTACGGGTTGTATTCTAAAAAAATCAGCCTTGGTAAAAGGCAAGAAGCTTTACCAATCGGCACTGGATATTTATAAGGGTTCAGCCTTGATCCATCGCTTGGAATATGTACAGGAAGATGCGCTGAATGACTTGATGAAGACGCTCACAACCGGTAACGGACAGATTTCGGACAATTGGTCGGATCTTTCCGGATTGTTGGTGCCTGAATCCGAACTTGGTAAATTGTTGTTTTCCATTGAGAATGGAGCGTGCCCTTCGATTTCTGAACTGGAAAACGCTTGGGAAAAGTTATATCGCTCGTATCCGGATTTTGCCTGGCAGAGCGTTCTGCAAGGATTGTCCAAGGAATGGGGGAAGCCAGCCTCCAGTATGCAGGCTTCTGATTTCCTTCCATTGATTGATGTTTGGGAAACTGCGCTGACGGCTGTTTACAAGCACATGCTCAGCGATGCGGAACTGGAACTTTCGATGATGCAACGCTACGGTTCAGGCGAAAAGCGGCCTGACCATCCGTTCCTCAAGGTGTTGCAGAAATTGATCGATGAGATCCCTTTGAAGGCTGCTCGCTGCAAATCCTTGTTAAGTAAGGTCAACGGGTAAAAAATCATTTCGTATCTTTGCGGTACACCTTCAAACTGTAATCATCATGCCTGTACCTCCGTTTCATTACCAAGATCCGTTTCCCATGGGAAAGGACAAAACCGAATACTATCTGCTTACTAACGAATATGTTTCCGTTTCCCAGTTCGAAGGTAAGGAAATGCTGAAAGTGGCTCCGGAAGGGCTGACTTTGCTGGCCAATACTGCCATGCGCGACGTCTCCTTCCTGCTCCGTCCCGCTCATCAGAAGCAAGTGGCCGCCATTCTAGCCGACCCGGAAGCTACCGAAAATGATAAGTATGTGGCGTTGACCATGCTGCGCAATGCCGAGGTTTCAGCCAAGGGCATTTTGCCTTTCTGCCAGGACACTGGTACGGCGACGGTTTTTGCCAAGAAAGGCAACCAAGTCTGGACCAATGGAGACGATGAAGAAGCGCTTTCGCTGGGTATCTATAAGACGTACGTCGAAGAGAACCTGCGGTATTCGCAAACCATTCCGCTTGATATGTACACCGAAAAAAATTCGGGTTGCAACTTGCCAGCGCAAATTGACATCATGGCCGGGCACGGCCCCGAATACAAGTTTCTGTTCGTTGCCAAAGGCGGCGGTTCCCAAAACAAGACTTATTTGTATCAGGAAACCAAAGCACTGTTGAACCCTGATTCGCTCGAAAAATTCCTCATCGAAAAAATGACCTCTTTGGGTACGGCTGCTTGCCCGCCCTATCACATTGCTTTTGTGATCGGCGGTACTTCTGCAGACCAAACCGTGAAAACCGTGAAACTGGCTTCTACCAAATATTACGATGAACTGCCTACCGTCGGAAACGAATGGGGTCAGGCGTTCCGCGACCTGGAACTGGAAGCCAAAATGCTCAAGGCTGCTCAGGAAATTGGTTTGGGCGCTCAGTTTGGCGGCAAGTATTTTGCCTACGACCTGCGCATTGTCCGTTTGCCGCGCCACGGTGCATCTGTCCCGGTGGCCATGGGTGTTTCTTGCTCGGCCGACCGCAACATTCTGGCCAAGATCAACAAGGAGGGTATTTGGGTGGAAAAAATGGAATCCAACCCGGGTCAATACATTCCTGAGGAGCTTCGTAACGCTGGAGAAGGGGATGCCGTTAAAATCGATCTGGATCAACCCATGGCAGAAATATTGAAAGTACTGACCAAGTATCCGGTAGCTACCCGTCTGTCCCTGAATGGTACCATCGTGGTAGGCCGCGACATCGCACATGCCAAGCTGAAAGAGCGCGTAGATGCCGGAGAAGGTTTGCCACAGTACATCAAGGACCACCCGATTTACTACGCTGGTCCTGCCAAGACGCCGGAAGGTTTCGCTTGCGGCTCCATGGGCCCGACGACGGCCGGTCGTATGGATTCCTACGTGGATCTGTTCCAAAGCATGGGCGGAAGCATGATCATGCTGGCCAAGGGCAACCGTTCGCAGCAAGTGACGGATGCTTGCAAGAAGTACGGTGGTTTTTATCTGGGTTCCATCGGTGGTCCTGCCGCTATCCTGGCGCAAAACAACATCAAGAGCATCGAATGCCTCGAATACCCCGAACTCGGCATGGAAGCCATCTGGAAAATCCGGGTGGAAAATTTCCCTGCATTCATCTTGGTGGATGACAAGGGGAATGATTTCTTCAAGCAGCTGAAGCCAGTTTGCAGTAGGGGCTAAGACATTAATACTTCGGTTTCGTTATTTCGCGACTAGTGTCAGAGTGGTGCCTTTCACGCCTTCGGCAGAAACAGTAATGATGATTTTTCCTAGGCCAGTGGCTTGAATCAGGGCAACGCCTTCACCTTTGAAGGCCGTCCGGACGTTGGTGGCGTACTTTTCGTGCGAAGAAATGTCACCGTTGTCAACTGCTTTGATGATGCCGGGGCCTGAAATGGTGAAGGTGAGTTTCGGATTGAGGTTGGGGTTCCGTAAACCGTTTGCGTCTACCAAGGTGGCGTTCACATAAGCTACGTCGTTCCAATCGTTCTGAATTGTCGTGTGTTCGGCAGTTAAAAGGACTATTACAGGAGCTTCAGCCGTTTTCAGTTCGTCTGCTGCAACTTCAACACCTTTGTTGTAAGCCACTGCTTTAAGGATGCCAGGGTTGAACCCTACGTTCCAGAAGCGGGGTGAGGCGTCGGCTTTGATTGCTTGACGGCCTTTGGATTCACCGTTCAGGAAGAGTTCCACTTCGTCGCAATTGCTGTAGGCATAGACGTAGGCTTCATCGTATGTGCCGAAATCGGCTGGTGTCCAGTCATTGACCAGCGAACCTTTTCCCATGTTTTCTTCGCTGCGCAGGACTTTGACCATGGGTTTGCTGCTCCACCAGCTTTGGCGTTGGTAGCCGGCAGGGTTCATATCGCCATTCCTTCCTAAAAGCCCAGTGTGTCTGGAAATGTCGGGCCAGTTGGCTTCACCCAGGTAATCGATGCCTGTCCAGAGGAACTGGCCGGACATGTAGGGGTTGTCGCGCAGGGCCAGCCAGGTATTTCGGTCATGGCCGTTTTCTGTACCGATGACTTTGCGTTCGGGTTTGGCATTCCAGGCTCCGATCAATTCGTTTTCACGGTAGTTTTGACCGACTACGTCCAATAAATCGGCGAAACCGTTGGTGTAGACCTGCATTTCGTTGGGACGGAACAAAGCCATGGTCACCGGTCTGGTTGGATCGAGCTGGTGCATCAGGTCGCGTTGGTTGAGGAAGCGCTGGCGGCCTTCGTCGGAGTTGAGGCGGTCACGGATTTCATTGCCGACACTGTAGAAGATAATGCTGGGGTGGTTGCGGTCGCGCATTACCATGGCACGGGTGTCGGCTTCCCACCATTCGTTGAAATAAAGGTTGTAACCTTGGGTGCCGTTGGGCTTGGCTGCAGTCCAAGTGTCGAAGGTTTCGTCCATGACCATGAAACCGAGTTGGTCGCAGAGGTCGTAGAAGGCGGGTTCCATGGGGTTGTGGGCGGTGCGGATGGCGTTGACGCCGATTTCCTTGAGTTTTTCCAGGCGGCTTTTCCAGACGGAGGAGGGAATGGCTACGCCGAGGGGACCTGCGTCTTGATGCAGGCAAACGCCGTAGAGTTTCAGGTTTCTTCCGTTCAGCCAAAAACCGGTGGCGGCTTCAAAGCGGAAGTCGCGGATGCCGAAGGTGTTGGTTTGCTCGTCGAGTACGGTTTTTCCGCTGCGAATGGTGGTCACCGCCTGATAGAGATTTGGAGTTTCAATATCCCAAATCAAAGGCTTTTGAACTAGGATCTCCTGTTTGCATTCGGCTTTTTGTCCGGCGGCTACACTAAGGCTGGTTTCAGCCGATTTCAGAATTTTGCCGTCAGGGCTGGTTACGATGGTTTGAACGACAACTAGTTCTGTTTTTTTGGATTGGTTCAGAACCGTGGCTTGAATGTTGGCTGTTGCTTTTTCAGGGGAAACCTGCGGAGTTGTGATGAAAACACCCCATTGGTCCAGGTGCACGGGGTTCAGACAATCCAAACGAACATGTCTGTAGATGCCGGCTCCAGCATACCAACGGGAGGCCGGTTGCAGGGAATTGTCAACACGGACGACAATGATGTTGGCTTTATTGAAGGTGACTTTGCCAGTAAGGTCGTAGGAGAAAGGCACATAGCCGTAAGGCCGTTTGCCCAAAAGCTGTCCGTTCACCCATACCTGGCTGTTGGACATAACGCCGTCGAACGTGATGAAAATGCGTTTTCCGCTTTCGGAAGAAGGGATGACGAGCGATTTTCGATACCAACCGATGCCTGCAGGCAGATAGCCTCCACCTCGACCGGTCGGATTTGCCTGACTGTATTCGCCTTCGATGCTCCAGTCGTGGGGGAGGTTGAGTTTTCGCCAGGAGACATCGTTGAAAGCTGGTTTTTCAGCGCCTGCCGTATCGCCTAGGTAAAAGGACCAATCGGAATCGATGTTGGAGGTCTGGGGTTTTTGCTGAGCACTCAATGGAACGAATAATAGCAAAGCCAGCAGACCGGTTAGCATAATCTTGGTTTTCATGGTATTTTATTTGGTCAGGGTGTTTACACAAATATAGAAATTAGGTACATTTGAAGCCGCATTGCTTCATTGCGGTTTAGACCCCATTATTGACCGAACGTTTAATCAATCCATTCAAAATGAAACTCACCACATTGTTAGGGGCTACCCTTTTATTTTTAACTACGTTTCAAGCGGAGGCGAAACCCCAATTCGGTAATGCCCGCTTGTTCAACGACGATTGGAAATTCAACCTGGCTGATAGCAAGGAAAGTTCGGATCCGACCTTTAACGATTCCCGCTGGAAGTCCATCATGTTGCCGCACGACTGGAGCGTAAAAGGCGTGCTGAGTCCCGATAAGGCCAGTTGCCAGGGTTATTTGCCCGGTGGCATCGGTTGGTACCGCAAAACTTTCACCGCGCCTTCTGCCGAAAAGGTATTCATTTATTTTGAAGGCGTTTACAACAACAGTGAGGTTTTTTTGAACGGAAAGTCGTTGGGCATTCGCCCCAGCGGGTATGTTTCGTTCATGTATGATTTGACGCCCTATTTAAAATCGGCTGAACCCAATGTGTTGGCCGTCAGGGTGGATCATTCGGAAGAGGCCGATTCGCGTTGGTACACAGGTTCGGGGATTTATAGGAATGTATGGCTGGTTACTTCCGGTAAGGTGCATCTGGACCTTTGGGGTGTATTTTTCAAAGCCACTGGCGTGACTGAAAAAAAGGCTGATGTGTCGGTTGAATCTACTCTTAAGAATGAAAGTGCCCAGACTGCTGCATTGTCGGTGTTGAATGAAATTGTAGATCCGGTAACGGGAAAAGTGGTGGCCGGTGTTACTAAGAAAGTATCTGTTGCCGCCAATTCAAAAATAACGGTTACGCAGGCCTTGTCTGTTAAATCACCCAAACGTTGGACGTTGGAACAACCCAATTTATATACGGTTCGGACCGTTGTTTCTTTGAATGGACAGGTCATTGACAGCAATGAACAGGAAATGGGAATTCGGACGTTGACGTTTGACCCGAACAAGGGTTTCGCGCTCAATGGCAACTGGACGAAGATCAAGGGCGTGTGCATGCACCACGATGCTGGGGTATTGGGTTCGGCCGTGCCTAGAGAGGTTTGGAAACGTCGTTTGCTGACGCTCAAGGATATGGGTTGCAATGCCGTGCGCATGAGCCACAACCCGCAAGCGCCCGATGTGTATGAACTGTGTGATGAAATCGGATTGTTGGTCATGGATGAAGCGTTCGACGAATGGGAGTTCGCCAAGAAAAAATGGATAACAGGCTGGAATAGTGGAACGCCAAAGTTTCAAGGTGCCTTCTCGTTTTTCAACGAATGGAGCGACCGGGACATCAGCGACATGGTGCTGAGAGACCGCAACCATGCCTCCATCATGATGTGGAGCATCGGCAACGAGGTGGATTATCCGAACGATCCGTATTCCCATCCGGTTTTGAACGGTTCGACCATCAATCAGCCTGTTCAGGGTGGTTATCTGCCCAATAATCCCAAGGCTGAACGGTTGGGTGCCATCGCCAAACGGCTGGCTGCCGATGTCCGTGCGCTGGATACGTCCAGACCAGTGACAGCGGCATTGGCCGGTGTAGTGATGTCCAACAACACGGATTATCCGTTTGCGCTGGACATCACCGGTTACAATTATACGGAAGACCGTTATTCCATGGATCATAAAACGTATCCGAAGCGTGTCATTTTTGGAAGTGAAAACGGTCACAGCATGGAATCCTGGAAAGTGGTTCGTGACAGCAGTTTCATATTCGGCCAGTTCATCTGGACCGGCATTGATTATTTGGGTGAATCCGGTGCTTGGCCTTCCAGAGGTTTCTATTCCGGTTTTATCGATTTCGGCGGTTTCCTCAAACCCCGCGGACATTTCCGTCAGGCGTTGTGGAGCAGCAAGCCGGTGGCTTACATCGGTACGTATCCTGTTTCCCGCAACAGCCGTCGAGGTGGTCTTTCCACCGATGCGTGGCCCATCTGGAATTACAGTGCCGGACAAATGGTCCGCGTCGTTTGTTATACCAATGCAGTTCAAGCAAAACTGATGTTGAACGGAAAGGAAGTCGGTGCTCTTAAGAATTACAACGATACGACTGGTATTATTTACTGGGATATTCCATACGAAGACGGTAAACTGGAAGTGATTGGTCTGGATAAGGCTGGCCAAGCTGTCAGCAATTATGCGCTGCAGACCTCAGGCAGGCCTTCTGCCATGACAGTTACCGCCGATGTCAGCACGATTAGCAAAGAACAGGGACTTTCTCAGATCGTTGTACAGGTGGTTGATGAGAAGGGAATACCCGTGATGCTTTCGGACGACGAACTCACGTGCACCATCGAAGGGCCGGCTACGCTGTTGGGTCTGGAAGCCAGCAACAATTCGGACATGGGCGATTATACGGACAATGTGCAGCGCGTTTTTCACGGCCGTCTCATTGCTTACGTTCAGGCCAATGGGCAGGCAGGGGAAGTGAAGGTTCACTTCAAGGCACCTTGGCTGAAAGCGGGAGTCTCGACTTTGACGGTGAAATAAAACAAAACCAAAAAAAGTCCGACCCATGAAAATAGATGACATCCTAGTAAAACAGAGAATTTTTTTCAATTCAAACCAGACAAAAGACATCGGGTTTAGAATTGCTACGTTGAAAAAAATCCAATGTCTTCTTAAAGAAAATGAGCGCCTTTTATACAAAGCGATCTATGAAGATTTTGGTAAATCGAAATTCGAAACGTATACTTCAGAGTTTTCTTTACTATATCACGAAATCAACATTGCGATAAAG
>Ga0209430_1000388_pt1 | contig 46705 bp, 46 predicted proteins | sample BarGraIncub1133A_FD_184504 | JGI IMG/M metagenome (GOLD analysis project Ga0209430, IMG submission 184504) | Arctic peat soil microbial communities from Barrow, Alaska - Barrow Graham LP Incubations 11-33A (SPAdes) (version 2) | ecosystem: Environmental > Terrestrial > Soil > Wetlands > Peat... | reverse complement strand
TGAAGTTTTACCAAAAGCATACCCATTATATTTTAATAATAATTTTGAACTGTCTCTTGGTGAATAAGCCCATGACCAATTAATAGTTTTTCTCTGCAGACCCGATATATTATCTAATATTATTGGAGAAAATGTTTTTGACGGAATTTTAGAATTATAATTACTTTCTAAATTTGGTTTAGAATTTGTATTTTTATTAATGTCATTTTTATCACTGACAGGTTTAGTGCTGCTATTTTTTTGATTTATATTACTCGAATTTGTGTGATTTGAATTTTGTCTATCATTTGCACAACCAGAAAGAGCAAGTGTTAAAATTAATATTAACGTTATTTTTTTAAATTGCAATTGAACCTCCTCTATGTATATTTTTCTTTAACTATGGATTTAATATTTTTTATCTATATATAATAATAAATCACTTTCTAATATTTTTTACTTTTCTTAATTTTCTTATTTTTTGTACCTTTACGATTATTGGCAATACCATTAATATTTCATCTAAATAAGGTATAGGATCTGGTGTAAAAATATTAATTATAAATAAAATTACTTCTATCCATGCCGGTAATACTAAATAAACAATTACAACTACTAATAAAATTATAGGCAATATAAATACCTCCGATCAAAACTTATATATAGCTATTATACCTCTATTAGATGTATCTAAATATATTATTTTGTGTGTTTTTTCGTAGTTATTTTGTTTTATGCACTAGATTATTGAAATTAATAAAGAAGAACTTATAAGTAAAAATTTTCATTTGTGCATAATAAAGGTTGGAATAAGTTTAATATTAGAATTTCTTGGTAGTATAAATAATTTATTTATGAACATATTCTGTTATAAGAGTATAATGTATATATGCAGTATCGATTTTTAAAAAATATAAAAAGCTTGCTGAAGTTACTAAATCAATTAGGAGGTAAATACATATGTTAAAACAAACACTAAAAGCGGATATTATTATATATATGAAGAGTAGAGATAAGGTTAGGTTGACTCATTTAAGGACTTTAATGGCTGACGTTAAATATAAAGAAATGGACTTAAAAAGAGAACTAACAGATGATGAATTAGTCGTTATTATAGAAAAAACAATTAAACAATTAAATGAGACTCTTAGCTATGCGAAACAATCGGGTAAAGAAGACATTATATCTGAAACAGAAGTAGGTATTGAAATACTTACAATTTATATGCCAAAACAATTAACTGACGATGAAGCAAAAGCAATTATCACTAAAGTTATTGCTGAAAATAGCTTTAGTGGCAAGGGCGACATGGGAAAGGTTATGAAGGCTTGTATGCCTATGCTAAAGGGAAAATATGATGGCAAGAAGGTTAATCCTCTTGTAATGCAATTACTAGCATAGTATAACAAAAGCGGTCTTAAAATTGGAAATAATTTTCTATTTTAAGACCGCTTTTGTTAATAAATACCTGCAGTTATGTCCTCTACAACTTCTGCTCTCTCTTTGCTTTCATCTACCCTGTCAATAAATTCAATATCTTCTAATTTAGATAAAGCATCTCTCTCTGAAATATTGCCTAAAATTTTAGCATAAAGAATTACTTCTCTATTTATATCCTCATCCCAACTAAACTCAGTCATAATGCTATCAATCTCCAAATATTTACCCATAGTTTCTGCACTAATTCTACATCCTCTATAGGTATTAAGACCTTCTTCCGAAATTATTATTTCATAAATTTTATCTTTCTTCGGCATTAATTATTCCTCCCTATTATAATTTTTTAACATATCAAATATAATATTCTACATATCTCTTAAATTATACCTAACATAATAGTCCATTACCATCTTTCATGTTTTTTATTTATAGATATCTGAAAATTCGACATCCATCATGTGAATAAATTTGTCACATGAAACAAAACCTATTCGCACCTATTTACTTGTGGACCATAATGACACAAAATACTCGAAAAATAGCTGTAGCAAATTAAATTTGCTACAGCTATCTTTAAATAGGAAAAATTTTGTCCTCTGGAAAAATGGAGCCCTCAAAACCTGCAAATGTTTCAAAGCCTTCTCCCACATTATTATAGGTTTTCTTTGAATTAGTGAGATGTATTTCATCGTCGCCTATTATCTTTAACTCCATAAGAGCTGTGACACCAAAGCTAACAACGTTATGGAGGATGCTAGGAGTACCTGTAAGTTTACTAGTTGTTTTAATACTCAGTTTAAATTCCTTTAATTCTCGTTCTTTGGGAATATCTACAAAAGTATCCATAGGCTTTTCAAAAAATCCATTTATACTGTTATTTTTATTGTTTTGACGATAATCAATTATATAATTAACCCTTACTATGAATTTGATACTTGAAAATCCAGATTCTGTTGATAATCGACTCCTGAATTCTGAATTCTCCACGATAATACCTGGTTCGAATTTTATTTCATCAAAAATATAAGAAGAATTTAAATCCTTTGGTAAATTTATATTTATAACAGGGAATTTAAGGGTTTCATTATATAATGCGAATACTTTTTTTGCTATTATAGTTATTGTTTGATTGCCCGCTTGAAGATTGGTTATTGCAACTGGAGGAACATATGTATAAGGTAGACTCAGTGAAATAACATCGTAAGGCTGACTATTAAACGTATTCATACTAATTGAGCCAATTAATGAATTTGATTTTGTATCTAGTATATCTATTCCACCATAACCATTATGACTTTTGTTAGCAACCAAAAGCTTTGTATTGTCATCGGTTATACAAATCCTTGTGGGCTCCGATTTTGTCGTAAAAACAAACTTATATACTTTATAAGTAATAATATTGATTAATTCTATTCTGTTTAATCCTTGGTTTGCAGCATATAACGTATGGTCTTTTAATATCATTCCAGCTATTAACGATCCTTTTGGTAGAATTAAGCTGGTAAAAACTTTTGAATTAATATCTACTTTTAATATAGTATCTTGCATTGAAATATAAGCGATTTTATCATCTTTAGATATTAAAAAATAAGCTGGATTAATACCAAGATTTCCAAATGAATTTACAAGTTTATAATTATCCGTGCTATAAATTCTTAATTCCTTTAGCAATCTATCTAATACATATAGCTTAGACCCTTGTTTATTAAGACTTAAATCAATAATTGCAGAGAATCCTTTAATACGACCTAATAATTTTTCTAGCTTAATATCATAGATATTGACTTCATAAGTATTTGAAATATAAATTTTTTTGTTTATGGAATCAATTCGAATATTACCATTATTAGGAATAAACATTTTTTTAACTTCGCCGCTAAGGCAATCAACTAATGAAATCGTATTACTAATATCACAAGCAACCGCAATAGTATTGTTATCCTTCACTTCTAATTTAAATGGCCTTTTTCCAACATCAATATCTTTTAATATAGTATTACAAAAACCATCAATTATAGTTAATGTTTCAGTTTTAACATTTGAAACAAAATAAAAACATTTTCTGCTAGGTTCATCTATTTTAATCACATCCTTTACCCTTCTTAATAGAAAATATGCATTTACAATAGATAATATGCTTAAAACCAATAAAGGATTTGGAAATACCAAATCCTAAAATTTTATGTGGTTATAATCTAAACTTTTTCATAATTTTCAAATTTCCCTTTATAAACAATTCTATATATACCTTTTGGTTTTATACTAATCTTTAAAATTTCAGCATTAACAATATCCATATAGAATTCTTTAAATTTGATGGCTAGACTACAGCCATAGGATATTTTTATCGGTGTAGATACTAATTCAATACTGCAAGATTTCTTTAGAAGTCTCTGATACAAAAGTGTTGCAGTATTATGCCCTGGGTAAACAATTAAATATTCATTTTCCTCTGCGTTCATAGGTCTGCACTTCTCCCTTACAGCTAATCAAGTCCGTAAATTTATTTTATATAATAAATTAATTACTGGACTATTCCATAATATGAAAGTATACCACTAATGTGATATTTACCTACCCGGTCTCTTTTTTAAGATTCTATCTACAATTCCTATGTTTTTTTCATATTTTAAGTCTTGTCTTAATCCTTCTTTTTCACTTGTTAATTGCTGTAATTTATTTTTCAATTCATTAACAGCAATATCTTTTGACATTTTCTGTTCTTTCAATCCTTCGTATTTATGAGTAAGTTGTTGTGATTTAATCTTTAATTCATTTATTACTACATCTGTAGATACTTTTTCTATTTGCATTATTTTTAATTTTTCCATAGAGGTCTGTTGTATTTCAGATATTATAGTTAATTTCTCTTCAGCTTTTTTCTTTGCATTTGTAAGCTTAAAGAAATTATTATCTGACTCCTCTATAATTCTAAGTTTTTTCTGATATTTTATTTGTAAATCTATTAGTTTCTTTTCTAAATCTTTATTAGTTTTCTGTAGTACTAAAAGTTCTTCTTGCAAATCTAGTTTATTTATTTCAATACCAGAATCTGATCTAGTTGTTATCTCTACTTTACTAGTTTCTGAAGGGACACATATATAGTCATCATTTTCATATTTTGGTAATAATAAATTTATTTCAGGAGGATTACTTCCTAGTACATATTTACACTTTAAACCATTGTTTTTATTACTTAGAGATAAGTAATTGTATAATAAAATTTCATTGTTTAATGCTGTATAATAGTTAATAGGGTCACTCCATTCATTTTTATACGAAGAAGTGAAAATGTTCTTGCCTTCAGCCCATATAGCCCAAAGGACCCCACTAATTTCAACTAGTAAAAAATCAGTGGGCTTACGTTCACTTTCATAGATTTTATAGCTTTTCATTTTCCCATCAGATTCAATTACCACATGTTCTATAAAATATAAAGAAGTTTCTTTAGACAGATTCATTATATTTATTTTATCCAAATGCATTATCGTGCAAAAATTCACATCGTTACCAACGATACCATATAATCTTTTTGTGATACTCCACTCATTATTTTTGTAATTTGTATAATTTATAACCACTTCATTCTTAACACGCTTAATAAATATTAAGGATAAATTATCATTTTCTAAATTCTCTACTTGATAATGACAAAAAGCTTCTTTTAGAAATGGTATAGTATCGATGGTATTAAACGAATTTCCCTCCTTACTTAAACAAAAATGCATTAAAGAACATTCAATTTTATTTCTATTCTTTTTCCCAATGAAAAATATATGCATTATTTTTCCGATTATAATTGTATTTAATTCTGTCATTTCATACTCTTCATTTTCATAACTATAAATTGTTTTCCCAAACCATTTATTCTCTTCCCAGATACAATATTTAAGATTGCTACCTTTAACACTATATATAATATATATTTTGTTATCTACTTCAAAATCAACCGTAAAATCTAAAACTTCACTGTCAATTTTGTTTTCTTTAGTCCATTTATCTTCATCATACATAATACTGTACATTAATTCACTATTATCATTTACATAGAACCTCCATATATGGTCTTCATCATCATATAATAAACATGGACTACATATTCTCATATTACTCATCTCCTTATAGAAATTATATTTTATTACAAAGTAATATATAACCTAATAGTTAATATTAGAGTCCATATATAAAGTACTTGCATACTATATCTTAGATAATTCTATAGTAACACTTAGAACTATCTGTTTTGATAAACAATCAAAACAATCACAACTAATAATCACCTGCATAATATACCCTAAGGGACACAAATTAAAAGTGTATCACTTGACACAAAAGGAGGATAATTAATGGCTATTACCCGTGATGATTTTATTCCAAGACCTGGTATTGTTAACAAACAAGGACACCTTCCTGATCCATCTGAACTAGTTTGCATTGAAATTCCAAAAGTTTTTGACCAGTGTTTAATTAAAAGATGCTTAGTTTATTCTTGCGGACCAGATACAGTAGATACAGATGATGAGTTAAGAAGTAATCCTCTTAATGATCCAAAAATATTTACAGGATGTAGGGATTTTCAACTAAAGCTTATTTCAGTAGAGAAAATCCCATTAAAGAAGAATTCTAATTATAAGAAAATAATAGTTTGTTTTGTAATTTCATTTTATGCAGATTTTACAGATTGTAATGGAGAGACGAAATGCGAGTTTTATGAAATTAATCGTACAGAGATCATTCCAAAACTATATTGCCCAGATTCAATAGCACAAATATCTGCTACAAATGTTCCAACCGGTAAATCCAATAATCTCGATTCTGAAATTATTAAACTTGAATTGGTAGCAGAATGTTTAGATGGATTTTTTTGCAATGATGACTGCTGTGAAAGTTTTTTAGATATTACTTTAGGATTCCATCTTATTGTAAAATGTGAACTAATTGTACAACTATTAATTCCCGCATATGGTTATTGCCCAATTCCTTGTCAATGCGAAGAGGATGTTGAAGAAGATCCTTGTGAAAAATTTGATAGGGCTCCAGTTCCAAAATTTTTCCCAGATCAAAAGCTTAAACCTTTGTTTGATAATGACTACGAAATTGATGTACATGAACTTGATGAGTAAGTAACTTCTATTTTTTATTTGCTACTAATACCATAATATAATACAAAGGACTCTATAAAAAGGGTCTTTTTTATTAGCATTTTTAGAAACTATTTTTTTAATTAACACGCGGAAATTATTTCTTTAAATTAACAAATATATTAATCACAACTTATAGGCAACTGCATATTATAAAACAGAGAACACGAATTAAATGTGTATCACTTAACATAAAAGGAGGATAATTTATGTCTATCTCTAATAATGAATTTATTGCAAAACCAGGTGTTATTAACAAACAAGGTCACTTACCAGATCCATCAGAATTAGTTTGCGTTGAAATTCCAAAAGTTTTTGATCAGTGCTTGATTAAACGCTGCTTAGTTTATGGTTATGGACCAGACACCGTAGATACAGATGAAGAATTAAGAAGTGACCCCCTTGTCAATCCAAGAGTATTTACTGGATGCAGGGATTTCCAACTAAAGCTTGTTTCAGTAGAGAAAATTCCTTTAAAGAAAAATCCTAGTTATAAGAAAGTAATAATTTGCTTTGTAATTTCATTTTATGCTGAGTTTATAGATTGTAATGGAGAAACCAAATGCGAGTTTTACGAAATCAATCGAACAGAGGTCATATCAAAACTATATTGCCCAGATTCAATAGCACAAATATCTGCTACTTCTGTTCCTACTGGCACATCCAGTGATCTTGATTCTGAAATTATTAAACTTGAATTGGTAGCGGAATGTTTAGATGGAATCTTTTGCAAGGACGATTGCGATGAAAGTGTTTTAGATATAACCCTAGGATTCCATCTTATCGTGAAATGTGAACTAATTGTGCAATTGTTAATTCCAGCATACGGTTATTGCCCTGTACCTTGTCAATGCGAAGAGGATTGTGAAGAAGATCCTTGTGAAAAATTTGATAGGGCTCCAGTTCCAAAATTCTTTCCAGACCAGAAACTTAGACCTTTATTTGATGATGAATGTGAAGATGATGAGTAAGTAAACACCAGAAAATTTAAAACTAATCAGAACATTTACAAGTTTGATTCATATATTGTAATATAAGAATTCCAAAATATTAGACTCATGAAAGTTGCTTTTGGAATTCTTTTTACCCAACTATTATAAATTAAAATTTAGGAGGAATTAATATATGAATTCTATGTCAAAAGGCCATTATCAAGATGAAAAAAAAGGTTGCTGCAAAAAATTCAAAGAAACTGAAGTTTTACTAAAATGCGGTAATTCAATTCCGGCCGTAGTGGGACCCACAACTCCTACAGGTACTAGTTTTACAGTTAGTAGTTTTACTGTTAGTACTGATAAATTATCTAATCCATGCATTAAGTTTGAATTTGCAAGCAATATAGTTGCTACAGCCGCAACTGTAACTCTTAATTTCCAAATATTTAAGCTTAGTAAATATCAAACTACTCCAATTGCAATTGGACCCGTATGGACATTCAGTAGAGCAGTAGCAACTTCTGCTGACACTTTTACCTTTATCGTTTGTGATTGTGATTTTTGCCTAGATGATTGCACTACCTATTCTGTAGTTGCAACGACTGTTGGTGCTACACTTGGGACTGTTGCTATTAACAATCCAATACTTTCAGCTTTAGTAGTAGAAAACGAAAACAAACCTCATTGCTGTTAGTACTACAATATAGAGCTATTGGATTTTCTCCAATAGCTCTTTCTTATCTTAAAATGACCTTTTTTCATGTATATCTTTTAAAGCTTTAATAAGCTTTTCTATATCACCTAAAGTGTTAAAATATCCTGGACTTATTCTAATTGTTCCTCTGCGACTTGTACCAATTATATAATGTATTAAAGGTGCACAGTGAAAGCCTGTTCTAACTGCTATTGCTTTTTTATTTAAGAGCCTTCCTACTTCAGAAACATCTACGTTGTCTATATTTAATGAAACAACTGCTCCTCGGTTTTTATAATCAGTTCCTCCATAAATTTTAACATAAGTTAATTTACATAATTCTTTTACTAAATATTCAACTAACATAATTTCATGTTTCCTTATGTTTTCTATTCCTATTTTTCTAATAAACCTTATTCCCTCACATAATCCTGCTATTCCAGGCGTATTTAATGTTCCACTCTCAAATTTATCAGGTAAAAAATCAGGTTGCATCATATACATAGACTCACTTCCAGTCCCCCCTTGCTTAAATGACTCCGCCTCTATATCGTCGCTTATATATAAGCCTCCTGTTCCCTGCGGACCATACAATCCTTTATGACCAGGGAAAGCTAATAGATCAATATTATCTTGCACTACATCTATTGGTATAATTCCAGCACTCTGAGACGCGTCAACCATAAAAATTATTCCTGATTCTTTCGCAAACTCTCCAATAGCTCTTATATCTTGAACCGTTCCTAATACGTTTGAAGTATGGTTTATTATTATTGCTTTGGTATTTCTACGTATCTTTTTTTTTAGATTATTAATATTTAAATACCCATTTTCATCAACACCAAGAAGAGTAAATGTTACTCCTCTTTTACTTAGATAATTTAGTGGTCTAAGAACTGAATTATGTTCAATCATTGTGCTAATTACATGATCCCCTGACTTTAATACTCCATTTATGCCTATATTGAGAGATTCAGTAGCATTAGATGTAAAAACGATATTTAATAGATTAGGAATGTTGAAAAATTCACTTAGCTCTTGCCTCGTATCCATAATTTTAGATGAAGCCTCAACTGCCATATCATGAGAACCTCTACCAGGATTAGCAGCGTAATTTTTCATGCATCTTAATACTTCGGAATAGACTTCCACTGGTTTTGGAAAACTAGTGGCAGCATTATCAAGATATATCATAAAATCCTCCTTATTTTGTATGATTTAAGTTCATACCCGTAAGATAAAAAATTTACCACTGATTTAAAACACCTATTACATAATTAATCTCGTCATCACTCATTCCATACCACATTGGTAAACTTAATACAGTCCTTGAGATTTTTTCGGCGATTGGAAAATCCCCTGACTTATAGCCTAAATCCTTATAAGCCTTTTGAAGGTGCAGCGGTATTGGATAATGAATTAAAGTCCCTATTCCTTTATCTTTTAAATGCTGCTCTAATTCAGTTCTGTACTTCGTCCTCACAGCAAATACATGCCATATGGAATCCTTAACTAGTTTTACGTCTGGAAGAATTATTTTACTATTATTTATTCTTTCAAGATATAGTTTTGCTATTTTTTGTCTATCATTATTCCATTTATAAAGCTGTCTTATCTTTACTATTAAGAATTCTGCTTGTATTTCATCCAGCCTTGAATTAACCCCTTTAAATTCATTGTGGTATTTAATAAATGAACCATAGTTTCTTAATGCCCTCACCTTTTGTGCCAAAATAATGTCACTAGTGACAACAGCTCCTCCATCACCTAATGCTCCCAAATTTTTTCCTGGATAAAAACTAAACCCAGCCGCATCACCAAGACTTCCAATTTTTTCGCCCTTATAAATTGCTCCATGAGCTTGCGCTGCATCTTCTATGAATTTCAAATTAAATTTTTTACATAACTCTCTCACTTTATCAGCATCGATAGGTCTGCCATATAAATGAACTGCAATAATTGCTTTTGTTCTTTTGGTAATAGCCCCCTCAATTTTATTTACATCTATATTAAATGTTTTAATATCAGGCTCCACTAAAACTACCTTGGCTCCAACATTTGATACTGCTAAAGCGGTTGCTATATAAGTATTGGATGGTATAATTACTTCATCACCCTCCCCTATATCATAACCCCTTAAAATAAGGCAAAGCGCATCTAATCCATTACCACAACTTATACAATAATCAGTATTGCAATACTTTGAAAAATCCTTTTCAAAATTCTCTACGCTTTGTCCTAAAATAAACCAATTTCTATCATATACTTTTTTAAAAGCTTCTATAATCTCATCTCTTATTTCGCTATGCATTGGTTCAAAATTTATAAATGGTACCCTCATTAAAATCACTCCCTAATATCTTTTGACTGCTTCTTCCATATAAAAATCAATATTCCTTATATAATCACTTTCATCATAGTAGTCCGATGCAAGTACCAAAAGAACAGCTCCCTCACTAAAATCATACATTTGCCTCCAGATATATGGTCCAATATACAGACCAACTGATGAATCTTCTAATATAAATTCACTCTCTTCTTTTGGATTTTTCACCTTTATTTTTACAGAACCATTAAGACATATGAGCACTTGATGAAGTTTTCTATGTGCATGGAAACCTCTTTCAATCCCCTTTGGTACTTTTGTAATATAATATATACGTTTTATATCAAAAGGGACATCCACCATTTCCTCTATAGGTGTTAAATCACCATATTTACTATTTATATTCATAAATTTAAGCAATGAACAATTATACATGTTGCCACTCCTAAATATTAATGTAAACTTTCTAAAAATTCATTTAAATAGTCTTCTTCTAATTCAAAGCTATTCTGATAATAAACAGTGCTTGTATTATAATGAATTTTTGCGTCTAAATAATAACACTGTTGTCCTAATACGCCAGCCATATTTGAATAACAGGTAAGTTTTATTTCTTTAGGCAATATACATATAATTTTCGCATTTTTATTAGCAAATAAAATATTTGTAAATCCAGCGCCACTAGCGCCAGCTATGAATTCAGCTTCAGAAAAAGTTTTTAATTGATCTTGAAAAGACATTTCTTCTGGGTATATTACTTCGTACCCATACCCTTTAAAAATTTGTTCAATTTTATTATGATTCGTTAATCTGATAAGACCACAATTCTTTCTAGAGATAAATAATTTTCTAGAGATATTACTATTAATGGATAACTTATCATGAAGTTGATTCACAGCTATCTCATTGATTATATAATCATCATATCTTATCAATACATCTTTTTTAAAATTCATAGGTGAAATTATCAGGTCTGATAAATATATTAATTTTTTAACATTATAACAATATCCTTGTTTTAAATAAACAATTTCCCTACCATATGGATTTAACATATCTAATTCATCTTTGAAGGATTGAATTCTAAGGCATCTCTCATCTACTAGTATTGGAACTTTATTATATTCTTCTATTTCATTAATTAAACATAATTTAGATAATGACTCCAAATTGAAATGGAAATAATTAAAAGAAGCCCCTGCTACAAGCATTATTCCTTCTTCAATTATCTCATTTGAATTATTATAACAAACAGAAGTAACATTCCTATCTACCAAAAGTGCATTACCACAGATTAGCTCAAACCTATTTTCATCATCCATCAGTGGCAAGTCATAAATACAATCATCATTTTCATCAAAAATTATACTATTTCCTCCGATCAAATTTACATTATATAATTCTGCTATATAAGTTTCGGGATACTTAACATATATATAATTATTAGCTTCAAGATTATCTCTGTAATCTGGTATATAAATTTTCTGAGAATATTCCTTTTGTTGAATAGAATATGTGAAATCATGAATTTTACAATATTCTTTACATGAAATATTCTTTAAGCTCTTTTCAATGTTCATTTGGTGATTCCTCCTTTTTTAGAATGTCATAATATTTAGTACTGTTTAATTTAACCATTTATCTTAAACTCTCACTTTTTAACCATTGCTCATATCCTAACTTTTCCCATGGCATTCCTCTAGAAAAAGTATATTTCCAGGGATAAACTTGCTCACCTGTCTGCTTATTTTTTATATCTTGTATTGGAGAAGTCCTCTTTGCTGGATTACCGACTGCCAGTGTTTCTTTTTCTACATTTTTACTTACAACACTTCCTGCTCCAACTAATGAATCCTCACCAATATTTACTCCAGGCAAAATTATGCTACCAGCAGCAATTGCTGCATAATCTTCTACGCTAACTCCTAACAAGGTTTGTGATGGCGGTGTTGGATCATTAGTTAATATAACATGGGGGAAAATCCACACATAATCTTTTATTACACTTTTCTCCCCCACAAATACGTTACTATGAAGACTAACATAATTCCCTATTCTACAATCTTCTTGTATATCAGACAGAGTTCCAATTCTAACGTTATTTCCTATAGTTGACCTTTCTCTTATAGTTACCCTATGCCCAGTTTGAAATTTTTTTCCGATACTTGTTTCACCATAAATAATTGTATCGCTCCTAATTAATGCATTTTCTCCAATCACTAAAGGATGGACCTTATTTATTCTATCAGAATAAAAGTCCATTAAATACTCTCCAAGAATACATCTAACTCCAATATAACTTCCCTTTTTTATATGAACATTATCTCTTAGTATTACCCCGTAATCTATATAACAATTATCTTCGATTATTACGTTATCACCAATAATTACATTATCTTTAATCACTACACTATCTGAAATCATACAATTATTCATTCAATTACCCCACTTAATAAACATAATATTTTTGTGAAAATTCATTTTCATTAAAAGCTTAAAAACTGGTTATATCCTAAATTATGGAAATTATTTTAAAAACTTTCTTAAATATTCTTCATCTATTTTAAAATTATTCTGATAATACCTAAATGGTGTTACTTTAGAAAGCAAAGCATCCAAAAAATAACACTGTTGTCCTAGTATTCCAGCAAGATTTGAAAACCAAGGCCATTCTATCTCTTTAGGTTGTATGCATATGACTTTTGTATTTTTATTTGTAAATATAATGTTTGTAAATCCAGAACCATATACCCCTGCTAAAAATTCAGCTTCAGAAAATATTTTTAATTGGTCATGAAAAGACATTACTTCCGGAAAAATAATTTCATATCCATTCTCTGCAAAAATTTGTTCAACACTATCTTGATTTTCTAATCTAGGACTCCAGGTATTTCGTCTAGATATAAATATTTTTCTGAATATATTACTTTTAATTGATAGATTTTCATTTAATAATTTGATACCTAGATCATTTATCACACAATCTTTATTTCTTAACAGATAACCTTCTTTAATTTGAAAAGGATAGATTCCTAAATCTGAAATACTTATTAATTTTTTTACGTTATAAACATACCCTTTTTTTAAAGAAATAATTTTTCTGCCATTTTTATTTAGCATTTCTAACTCTTCTAGAAACTGTGGTGTTTTAAGACAAATTTCATCTATCAATATTGGAACATTATTGTATTCATTTATTCCATTAATAAAACATAATTTAGATAACACTTCTGTATGAAAATGGGAAAAATTATAAGAGCAAGCTGCTATAAGCATTATTCCTTCTTCAATGGTTTCAATTGGTTCATTATAGCTAATACAAGTGATATTTTTATCTACATATATTGTATTATTACATTTTAAATCAAATTTATTTTCATCATCCGTAAGTGGTAGATCATAAATACAATAATTATTTTCATCAAAAATTATATAATTGGCACCAATAATATTTACATTATTTAATTCAGCTATATAAATTTCAGGATACTTAACATCTATATAATTATTGGCTTCAGGATTTTCTCTGTAATCTGGTTTATAAATTTTCTGGGAATGTTCCTTTTGTTGCAACGAATATTTTAAATTATGAATATTACAATATTGTTTACATGAAATGTTTTTTAATTTTTTTTCAATACTCACCAATAAATCCTCCTTTTGACATTAAAAATGTTTGATATTATTAATTCCCCTCCTACTTATAGATAACATCTTTGATTGTATTTAAATAAGGTAATATTTCTTTTTCTTTAACTAGGGCTAAATCATCATTATAAATTTTATCAGTTTTAGCATCTCCATTTTGCGAGATACCTCCCTTTCTGTATTTAACAATATACCGTGGCAAAAACCCAATACTACATCCGTTTCTTGATAAGTATAACCATCTTGGATAATCCTCTAGCAACTTATATTCTTCATCATACATTCCATATCTATTTATAAGTTCTCGTTTGTACGACATCCCCGGCGCAGGTATAAAATTACCAGCACACAACAGTCTATAACAATCAATAGGATTTCCATAGGTATGTTTAATATATTGAAATGTAGGCGTTATTAATAAACATTCCTTTAATTGCTCATCATACTGAGCTACATATCCGGCTAATACTAGATAATTTGATTCCAAAAAGAATTTTACAATGTTACTTATGACCTCACCATCAAATAATATATCATCACAAGCAAGATTAATAAAATAATTACCAGTAGCTAAGCTAATTGCATTATTTAAATTCTTAACTGTCCCTAAATTGTTTGCATTTTGATTTATTACATAATTAACTATATTTTCTTTTTTATTATCCAGTATAAATTGTTCTATTTCATCTTTCTTAAAATCACTAGAAAAGTCATCACTTATAATAATTTCAATATACTGATAATTCTGTTGTAGAATTGAATTTAGACAATCCTTCATATATTTTAAATTATTATAGGATAGTACCAGTACACTGACTAGATTACTAGTATCCATAAATCAACCTCCTATGCAATCATTTATAATATTCACTCGAAATTTAATCATTTTTATTTAAAAAAGAATCTATCTTCTGACATAATTTTATCCATTCAAAATTCTCTCTTGTATAAATTTGTATATCCCTGCATACTGTTTCCACTCTTGCTTCATTAGAACAAACTGTTATCAGCTCATTTGCAAGGAAGACATAATCATTTATAGGAGTTATACTGCCATATTTTTTATCATCAGTAATATCCCATGCAGGATCTATATCTGATGAAACTATATAGCAACCTTTGTTAGCAGCCTCTCCAAATACATTTGGAAATCCCTCACACCTTGAAGTAAGGCAGAAAATTTTTGCTTTTCGATATTCTTCCTCAATTAAATTTCTATCGTTAATTCTTCCGGTGAAAATAATTCTATCCTTTAATTCGGGATTACTATCTAAAAAATTATCAATAACAACTTGAAAATGTGGTTCTATACTCCCTAGGAGTTTTAACTTCCAATCAGTTAACTTTGTTGATGCTAATTTAAATGCTTGAAGCAAAATCTCCGTAGCTTTTTCATATGTTCCTAATCTTCCTACCGTGATAATTGTATTTTCTTTTTCTTTGTATTCTATATTTCTGCTAATACCAGTGTTATAATATCCATTTGGTATATATTCAACTTTTACTGGCCACTTTTCATCAAGTATTTTTTTAATATTTCTACATTCCGCAGATATGAGAGTAACCTCATTCAACAATTTAGCAGTATCAAGGCCAAATACTATTCTTCCAAGCCAGTGTATATTTATATCAAGTTTTAAATAAACTTTTCCTTTTGGATTAATTGATTTAAATTTTTGTATCATTAGTAAATTAAAGTCATAAAATCCTATAAGAAAAAGGACATCTGTATTCTCCAAAACATTATTAATTGAATCCTCATCAACAATATAGTGCATTTCGATGTTTTGCTTTGTTACTTCATCGTAATTTTCTTGATTTTTACTACACAAAATATGACTGTTATAATTTAAATGCTTATTAAAAATCATAGTAATTATGCCCAAATCTTTACATAATTCTGCATCTACAAAGCTAGGCCAGTATAATGTAAAATTTTTTTTCATTTTAATTATCATTCCTTTCCCTAAGCCTTCTAATATCCCTTTGGATTATTAACTTGGAAGCGCCAAGCATCGAGGCACATATCTTTAATGCTTTTTTCTGCACTCCACTTTAAAATAGTCTTTGCTTTTATTGGGTCTGCATAACACTTTGCTATATCTCCCATTCTACGTTCTGATATTACATAGGGTATCTTTTTATTCGTAGCATTTTGAAAATTTTCAACTACATCTAAAACACTGTATCCCACTCCAGTTCCAAGATTATATGGCTCGATACCTCTAGTTTTTAAAATTTTTTCTAAAGCTTTTAAATGTCCCTTCGCAAGGTCTACAACATGAATATAATCTCTAACTCCTGTACCGTCATGTGTATCATAATTGCCACCAAATATTGTTAACCTATCTCTACTTCCCGCTGCAACCTGAGTTATAAATGGCATTAAATTATTTGGTACACCACTTGGGTCTTCACCTATTCTTCCACTTTCATGAGCTCCTATAGGGTTAAAATATCTTAATATGGCTACACTCCACTGCTTATCTGATGCGTATATATCTTGAAGAATTGTTTCTATCATTAGCTTAGTTCTACCATAGGGGTTAGTAGCACTTAAAGGGAAATCTTCACTAATGGGCACACTCTTTGCCAATCCATATACTGTTGCAGAAGAACTAAAAACTAATTTTTTCACATTATATTTTCTCATTACTTCGCAAATTATAAGTGCTCCTGTAATATTATTATGATAATATAATATTGGAAATTGTATGGATTCGTTTGCCGCCTTAAATCCAGCAAAATGTATTACGACTTCTATATTATTTTCAGAAAACACCTTTTCTAGAGCAACTTCATCTAAAATATCTACCTCATAGAATTTCAAATGTTTTCCTGTTATTTCTTGAACTCGTTTTAATGATTCTGGTTTACTATTAGAAAAATTGTCTACAACTATAACATCATATCCTGAATTTAATAGTTCAACACAAGTATGACTTCCAATATAACCCGCTCCTCCTGTTACTAATATTTCCATATATGCTTTTCTCCTTTTTAAATTATAATTTTCATACAATTCATCATATGGAAAATGGGAAATAATAGTTCCTAATCATATTATTCATCTATCAATGCCTGCTCACTATAAACTCTTCTGGAACTTAGCTACATATTCATAAGATAAGAAATATCCTTTCATGTCGACGCCCACAATACTACAAATATTATTTAATAACTTATCAACTTCTGGTGTTAATTCAGTATAGTAATGGAATATAAATGGATTAATATATCCACACTCATGGAATATTTTGGATATATCAGATAAAGTAAAAAGCTTATTATTACTTCTACTTAAAATTGAATTTTCATTGTACATAAAACTTCCACTTAATAACCCTTTTATAACTGAGTGATGCATTGCGTTCGGAATCGTCGCAATTATATATCCTCCAGGCTTTAAAAATCTTTTTATTTCATTTAATAGTGTCCAAGGGTCCTTACTTTGTTGAAGTCTATTTCCAAGAATTATATAGTCAAAAAAATTCGACTTGTCTTTTTCAAAATTCATGCTATAATTTTCTTCAAAGTCATCTCTAACTAATTCTAAAATCTTCCCACCTAGCTTTGCTACATTAGCATCCGTCTCTATACCATATATCTTAGCTTTAGGATAATTATATTTTAGTTTAAGTAATGTTGCCCCAAGTCCACAGTCAAACTCAAGTATATTTAATTGCTTATCTTTTGGCTCATTTACGCGCTCTATTATATCAAATTTCACCATACTACTCACGTTAGAATTAAAACCCCACTTATCTTCTAGCTTTTTACGATTTGTGGATAGAACATTATTAAATTCAGTACAATCCTTACTAAAAGATGAACTACCAAAATGGTGTATGAAACTATCATTACAAAGCATCATCTTGTATCCTGCCTCTATAATTCTCATGCATAAATCATCATCTTCAAAATTACCAGGCGAAAACCTTTCATCCATATTTCCAATTTTATTAAGAACATCTCTCTTAATAAGCATACAAAATGCCACAAGCCTAGCTTTTTGTTCCCATTTATCTGGGTTTGAAATATTATTAGCATCAGCAAATGGAATCATATCTTTAACATCAATATAAGGCACAATTACAGACTGATAATTAGAACAATTGTTAGTTATAGATGCAACTCCTCCAATTTTATCATCACTATATATACATGCTTTAAGGTTATCAAGCCACCTTGGAGTAACTACAGTATCATTATTTAATAACAAAATATCATTTTCTTTATCTGCTGCATCTATACCAATATTACATCCCTTTGGAAAGCCTACATTTTCATCATTTAAAATAGCCTTTATATCCTTTTGCTCTTTAATCCATTCTCTCGTTCCATCAGTAGAATTATTATCCACAACAATTATTTCGTAGGTATTCTCTTTTGTGTATTTTCGAATGCTATCAATGCAAATATGGTTATAAATAAGATTGTTGTAAGTCAAAATTATTATTGAAATTTTTTTATTTACAATCATTACTTTATCCCTTCCTCTATCACTTAGTGCTACAAATTATGCTTCAATTTCATAATATTCTTAGTATTAAAAAGTGTACCTGTCCTATTCATAAATGAATGGTTAATGCACCTATAGATAATTATCCGGTGAATATTTATATTTTCCACTTTATAAATATGTTTCTTATTTTAAACCGTAGCATATTATATACTGTAGATTTTTTTAGGAGGTCAATATGGTAACTATTAGTTTATGTATGATTGTAAAGAACGAGGAAGATGTTTTAGGTAGATGTCTTGAATGTGTTAAGGATATTGCTGATGAAATAATTATAGTAGACACAGGTTCTACAGATAATACAAAAAAAATTGCTTTAGAATATACAGACAAAGTATTTGATTTCCAGTGGATTGACGATTTTTCTGCTGCTAGAAATTTCTCATATTCTAAAGCTAAAATGGATTTTATACTTTGGTTAGATGCGGATGATGTCATTTTAGAAGAAGATATTAAAAAATTTATTGAATTTAAGCAAAATTTAACTTTGGATGTAGATCATGTAATGCTTATGTATAACGTAGGTTTTGATGCAAATGGAACAGTTACCTTATCATATTTTAGAGAACGTTTATCAAAAAGAACAAATAATTCTAAATGGACGGAACCTGTTCACGAATGCCTAGTAATGGGAGGAAATATTAAAAACGTGGATATTTGCATAACCCATAGAAAAGAACATGCATCTGTAGCCGGTAGAAATATATCCATCTATAAAAAAATACTCTCAGAGGGAAAACCTCTGAGTCCAAGAGGTCTTTTTTACTATTCAAGGGAATTATTCCAAAATGAATTTATTGAAGATGCAATAAAATATTTCAATGAATTTTTAGATACAGGAAAAGGCTGGGTAGAGGATAATATAAGTTCCTGTTTTGATCTTTCTAAGTGTTATAACATTGTAGGTGATAAAAAAAGCATGTTAAAAATACTACTAAGAAGCTTTGAATATGATACTCCAAGAGCTGAGATATGCTGTAATATAGGAACTTGTTATTTTGAATCTTTCGATTATAACAAGGCTATCGTCTGGTATAAAATTGCAGCTAAGCTTGATAAACCAGTTAATGGCTGGGGTTTTATATCTCATGATTTTTGGGGTTATATACCCAATATACAGCTTTCTGTTTGCTATGACAGGTTAGGTAATAGAGCTGAGTCAATTAAATATAATGATAAGGCTGCAGAATATAAACCTAATTCTCCAGCAGTAATTGCAAATAGAGAATATTATAAAAGAACTGCCATATAACTATTACATTTAAAATATATTCTAAAAATGGAGGCAAAATTTTATGGGAGAACCCGCAATAATTAGTAATAGTCCACTATCAAAATTATTCTATGGTTTTGGCAACAATTCTATAATTCTAGAAGATTATAAAATAAGTAATTTTAGTTATACTCATATCGGTACAGGCACATTTATAAAAGATAATTGTTGGCTTAATATCTGTTCATATGAGAATAATAATGCACCTAAAATTGTTATAGAAGATGGGTGTCAAATAGGAAGCCGTTTTACAATTTCTATTGCTAATAAAGGCATTATAGAAAAGAATGTTATAATTGCTCCTAACGTATATATATCAGATTGTAGTCACAATTATGAAAGTATTGGCATTCCAATTATGCATCAAGGAATAACCTCAATAACAAATGAAATAGTAATTGGCGAAAACTCATGGATAGGTGTAAACGCCTCAATTGTTGGTGATGTCCATATTGGACGTGGCTGCGTAATTGCTGCCAACAGTTTTGTCACAAAAAGCATTCCAGATTACAGCATTGTAGCCGGAAGTCCTGCTACGATAATTAAAATGTATGATACTATCACACAGCAATGGATTAGAACTCGAAGTGATAGTGAAATAAAAAAAGTATTAGAGGATAGAAAAAATAACCCATTAATCTCAATTTGCATATCAAGCTACAATAGATCTATCCAATTAGAAAAGTGTTTGAATTCTATATATAGTCAAATTGGAAATGATAGTTTATTTGAAGTCTTTGTGTCTAATAATAATTCATCTGACAGTTCAGGCGATGTTATTAATAAGTTTTTAAATTTATATGATAACTTAACTTATAATAAAAATGAAACTAATATTGGAATGGATAAAAATATTGCTTTAACTATAGAAAAATCTAAAGGAAAATATTTTATTCTTCATGGTGAAGATGATTATTTTAAAGAAAATACAATATATCCACTAATGGATACTATTAATAAGAATATTGAATCTTCTCTATTATTTATTAATGTTCTTAGTAATAAAAATGACATCGTAATCTATAATGGAATTAATGAATTCCTACAAAAAACTTCCATAGGTGCAAGCTTTATCTCCTCCATCATAATAAAAAGAGAAGCTTTTAATAAAATTAAAGATCCTTTCAAATTTATTGATACCAGCTTTAATCAATTATATATACAATATAGCATTCTTCTAAATAACCCTATATTTACTATAATAAATCGTTCTATTTTTAATTACGAAGGTACTAATCCTTCTGGATATAATTTTGGTGAAGTGTTTATAAAAAATTATTTAGATATCTTATCTTATTTTACTCAGTATGGACTGAATGAAGAAATTATAAGCCGAGATAAATTACAAATATTACAAACAACTTTGCCACCATGGTATAAAGGGGATAATTAAATGCAAAATAAAAAGATTTTTTTAACTGGAGGGGCGGGTTTTATAGGCTCTCAAATAATTAAACGGCTATGTCATAACAACGAAATATTCATTTATGATAATTTAACAAGAAATTCTATTAAATATACTTCACTGCTAGGCAAAAAAAATGTAAATTTAATTAAAGGAGATATTTTAGATTATTCATATCTCAAAAAAACTGTAGATTCTCTCAAACCTAATATTGTGATTCATCTTGCTGCAATAGCGGGTATAGAGACTGTTATTAAAAACCCTGTTAACACTATGAAGGTTAATATGACAGGAACTGCAAATCTTTTAGAGGTTTTTAAACCCCATGTTAACTCTATAGATAGATTTATTGATCTTTCTACTAGTGAAGTTTTTGGTTCTTATGCTTATAAAGTAGATGAGACATGTACAACAAATCTAGCTCCTGTTGGTGAAGCTAGATGGACTTATTCAGTAAGTAAGCTAGCAGCAGAACATTTAACCCACAGCTATTATAAGGAATATGGCCTTAAGGCAGTTACCATTAGACCCTTTAATATATATGGTCCAGGCCAAGTTGGTGAAGGCGCAATTCATCAATTTATAATAAGAGCAATAAATAATGAACAAATGCAAATACATGGTGATGGGGACCAAATTAGATCCTGGTGTTATATTGATGATTTTGTTAATGGATTATTATTATGTCTTGATAAAGAAGAAGCTGTTGGAAATTCTTTTAATATTGGGAATCCTAGAGGAACCATAACAATCGCAATGCTTGCACAATTAATAAAACAGATATCTAGTTCTAAATCAGAAATTGATTACATTCCAAAAAACTATGTAGATGTGGAATTAAGAGTGCCAAGTATAAATAAAGCAGTGGAGTTATTAGGTTATAGTCCTAAAATTGATTTAACTTTAGGATTAACAAAAACTATCGAATGGTATCACGATTTTAAAAAATAACTAATATGATTAATTATTTCACATATAATATATTAATACTAAGCAACATCATTTATCAACATTACTATATAACCCTTGCGCACAATAAAAGGATATATAGTAATGTTAATTTTTTAACTTCTTATTTTTATTACCTTTGCGGGTACCCCAACGGCAATGGATAATGCTGAAATATCTCGATTTACCACTGCATTTGCGCCTATTCTGCTTCCCTCTCCAATAGTTACCCCTGGAAGAATTGAAGCACCCATCCCAATATTACAATTGTCTTTTATAATTATTGGCAAATATTCTAATGCTGAAAATAAAATTGGAACATCGTCTTTTGTTTCTTTATGCTTTGCTCCATGAATTTTCACCATTGGACCAATTCCTACATTTTCACCAATAGTAACGCCTGCTGCTCCATGAATAAAGCATTGTTGTCCAATCCATGTATTAGAACCGACTTTTAAAATAGAATTATAATAGCCTTTTAATATAGTATCATGACCTATATAAACATTATCTCCTATTTCAATATTTTCAGGAAAAAACATTCTCACACCCTCTTCAATTATAACATTTTCGCCGCACTTTTTAAGCTTATTCTTGTCTGGAATTCCAGCTCCTTCGCTTGTCCATAATTTACACTTCACATTAAACTCCTCCTTGCTTTTTTAATGTCGTTAAAAATAATCTAAGGCCCTCATCTAAATTGATTTTCATATCATAATTTAATGTCCTACATATTTTCTTGCTGTTTCCCATCAAATTATCTATATCATTATCGCCATATATAAACTTAGCATCATCTATATTTTCTATAATGGCAATTTTTCTACAAATTTGCTCTATAGAAATAAGCTCATCACCACAAATATTAAATGTCCCCTTTAAATCATTTCTTATAATGTTTTTTATAATATTTACAACATCCAAAATATGAACTGGATTAATTATAGGCTGTCCTTTTTTATTCAACATAATCTTATTTTTTTTAAGGATATTATTACATAAATTACTGATTAATCTCCCCTTTTGTCCCTCACCATAGGGGAAAAATAATCTTAAAATTACAATTGATATCTTCCCTTTATATAATTCACATACTTTTTCAGAAAAATATTTGCTCAATGAATATATTCCTTTTGCATTACATCTATCTTTTTCATCCAATATCTTTTTACTAAATCCATATACTCCACCGGTAGATATTAGAATAAATTTTTTTATATTGTTTTTTGTAGCAAATTCTAATAATTCCAAAGTCGATTTTACATTAATATCTATATACTGTGATTTATTAATGTTTTCATTACCTACTATTGAAGCGCAATGAATAATAGCATCTACATTATTAAGCAATAAGCTATCTAAATTGTCCTTTAAATTCCAAAAAATATTATCACACATTGAGTTTTTATTTCTTCCGATATTTATAATGTGATTTTCAGTATTTATAGAATTTATTAAATTTCTCCCTATAAATCCTGTTCCACCTGTTATTAATATTTTTTTAAACATAATTATTAAAAACCCCTTCTAACCATATTTAGATGTAATTAGTTGTATATATTACATAATCTGTTAACAATATTTTATTACTTTCAGATGTAAAATATTCCAAAATACTAATTTATTATTTTCTTAATATGTCGTAGTATTTATTTAAACCTCACTCATAGTTCTTATGTAAGAACATTTTTTTAAAAAGAACATATTATATTACAACAGTTGCGCGTACTCATAGGAATTTCGGCTATTTTTTTAAAGGAGGAATAATAATGGATGAATTAAAAATTATTCATGGAACCATGGAAATTGCAAATCAAATGTATACTATTACTAAAGCATTACAATCACAGGGTGTAGATGCTAAATCTGTAAATTACTATCCTAGTTACTTAGGTTACAAATCAGATTATAATCTAGATTTATTTTCAGCAGATAATAATATGGCTGACAAATTGAGTAAAGAATTAGCTATAAAATTAATAAATGAAAACAATATTTTTCATTTTCATTTCGGAACAAGTCTCACTATAAATTATTCTGATTTGCCTTTGATTAAAGAATCAAATAAAAAAATGTTTATGCAGCATTGGGGATCAGACGTTAGGCTTTATTCTGTAGCCTCAAAATACAATCCATATGTAAAAGTAAAAGTTACAAATGAGAAAGAGATAATTAATAGACTTGAATTTCTAGGTAAAAGCATAGATACCTGTATAGTTTCAGATGGTGAATTATATGAGTATGTAAAGGACTATTATAAAAACGTATATTTTATAAAGCAAGCTATAAATATCCAAGATTACGCCATAAAAAGCAAAAAAAAGGATGAGTTATGTATTGTCCATGCACCAACATCACCAGAGATAAAAGGTACTGATTCAGTGCTAAAAGTTATAGATGAATTAAGGCATAAGTACACTTTTAATTTTAAATTAGTCCAAGGTATGTCTCATTCACAAGCAAAAAAAATATATGAAGAGGCCGATATAGTAATTGATCAATTGCGTATAGGGTCCTATGGATTGCTCGCCATTGAGGCTATGGCTATGGGTAAAACTGTAATATGCTATATTAGTGATCCTATGAAAGATAAGTATCCTAAAGATTTACCTATTATTTCAGCTAATCCACATAATTTAAAAGATAAGCTTGAATATTTGATTATAAATAAAGATATGCTAGGCAAAACAGGTGAAAATGGTAGAGTTTTTGTAGAAAAATATCATGATTCAAACCTAATAGCCAAAAATCTCTTAAAGTTATATACAGGGTGTTAGTACTATTAAATATCTGTTAAATTGTAATCACGAAATACTATAAATAGAATATTATATATTAAGTTAATATACTGGGCCTTTAGACTTCACTTCGGGGGCCTGCTAAAGCTTTGATTTTGATACATATTAATCAAGTATAGGGGTGTGCTAAATTGGAAAGTATTATAATCCCATCAACCAAAAGTCTTACATTAACAAATAAAATCCCCGATGGAAATATTAATGAAGATACTATAACTATAGGAAATGACGGATTATATACTTATTCAAGTTTTTTATTTTTTGATATTTCCAAAATACCAAGTAATGCTAAAATATCAAATGCAGAACTTGTTTTATTTAAAACTGATAATTTCTATAAGGACAACAGAAAATTTATATATATATATCCGATTTTTGACTACTTTAGTACCTACACTACGTACAAGAATCCTCCGGAAGTTAACAATCTTATTGAGGGCAAACTACATCCTCTAACATCTAAAGTATCAGTTACAGCCTCTCTCACAAAGATCGTTTCACTATGGCTTAGGAATTCAACATCAAATAAGGGAATAATTCTGTGTAAAAAAAGAAATGATTTTATCACGAGCTTTGGTTCATCCATATGCAAGGATAGCTATCTAACACCGTTTATAAATGTAACCTATACTATTAAAAACACCATTATAATACATGAAAATAGCACTCCAATGAAGGTAATATGTTGTCCTTGTCACTGCAATTGCAATCCACATCCCCACCCAGATCCATCAATACCAACAATAAGACAAGTTGAAGTTACAGGAATAGTTGCACCTACATCAATATATGTTATTATTGTAACTCTAACGGTAACTAGGCGTGGTACTAGTCATATTGATAATTATTATATTACTGATGAATATGATAATTCCGCAAGTAACACCCCACTTGCAATCGATAAGTTTTATAATATTGCTGTTATTCCACAAGAAAATCCAGGAGATACTGAGCAAATACATCTTTCTGGATCTTATAAAGGATAGATAGAATTATGTACCTCCTTATTTAACTAAGCATATTATGTACCAGAGTAAAAATTAAATTTTACTTTAACACAATAAAATGCCGACGTTGTGAATTAATGATTAGTAGAGAGGTGCCCATTTTGGTACTCATAATTGTTAGTTGAAATAAGGAGGAAATACAATGACGAATGAAGTAAGTCTGTGCATGATTGTAAAAAATGAAGAAGGTTACTTGCCAAGGTGCCTTGAAAGTATTATAGATATTGTCGATGAAATAATTATTGTTGATACAGGATCTACAGATAGAACAGTAGAAATTGCCAAAAACTATGGTGCTAAAGTTTATTACTACCAGTGGAATAATAATTTTAGTGAAGCTAGAAATGAATCATTAAAATATGCTACTAAAGACTGGATATTAATATTAGATGCAGACGATGAATTACATGCCCAGTATAAAGAAAATTTAAAGTTATTCTTAAATAATGAATTGGATGAAAATACAGTTTATTTTTTTGAAACATTAAGTTACTACGGAGATACTGTTGATAATAATTGTATCACCGTAAATCTAAACCCAAGAATGTTTAAAAATAATCGTGAAATTCACTATGAGGGGAAAATCCATAATCAGTTAGTATATGCACAAGGTAAATATGATACAATTTGTAGCTCTATAAAAATACATCATTATGGATATTTAAGTAAAATCATAACCTCTAAAAAGAAAAGAAATCGGAATATTACCATTTTAAATGAACAAATAAAAAAAGAACCTAGTAACAAATTTAATTACTTTAATCTAGGAAATGAATATACATCTTTAGGCGATGTAAAAAAGGCTCTTGAATATTATTATAAAGCTTATGAAAATTTTGATTCTCATACCGGATTCAGTTCCCTATTACTTCTACGAATAATTATTTCAAATTGTAGTATACAAAAATATACTGATGCACTAAGCTTTATAGATATTGCAACTGGATACTATCCTGAGTTTACCGATTTGTATTTTTTTAAAGCCCTTGTCTATAAAGATCTAGGCAAACCCACACTTCAAATAAAAGCTCTGGAAAAGTGCATTGAACTCGGGGAGCCACCCTCTGAATTTAAGTTTTTTTATGGAAGTGGAAGCTTCAAAGCTTATTATGAATTAGGTAATGCCTATATGAACCTTAATGATTATGATGCTGCATACAGTTATTATATGGATACTATAAAATCAAACCCTGATTTCATGGACCCATTTTATTGCATTTGCAATATATTAAAGAAAAAACACTCTTCTCTTGATGAATTTAAGTCTACTATTGTAAGTTTATTTTCGGACTTTCCAAGTTCTTATGCCACTATTGCAGATATATTTTATTATGAAGGATTCTATAAAGTTTCATTAGATTATATTGAAGAATGCTCAAAATTGGGAATTGTTACTGAAGATCTTACAATGTTAAAAGCTAAATGTTTTGTTAGAACTGGTGCCTTTGATGAATGTATTAACATGAACACTACAAATAAAGAGTCCTCTTTTTTCTTGCATTTATCAATGTATAAGATTTTAAGTAGCATATTAACCAACAATCATAACTCTTCATTATCAATAGTACGTGATATTGAAGAAGATACTTTATCAGAATATAATAAAAAGCTACTGAATGTATATTCTGAGCTAGTAAAATTATTCACAAATGAACCAACAGCTATGTTATCTGAAGATGAAAATGACGAAGATTATATTATTATTATACTAGAAATCTGCGAAATACTGCTTATAAACAATAAGTTTGATGAATTAAAAATAGCTGTAAACTTGCTTAATTTAATAAATAATAACTTTGCGCTTCTTTACCTTGGAAAACTTTACAATAATTATGGATATATTGATATTGCTAAAAAAGAAATAATACGTTCCATAAAGGAATTTGAAATATATGATTCGATTGGACTAGATATTCTAAAAAAATAATTCAATAAAAAAGTGGGATACATTACCGTACCCCACTTTTTTCTATCTCCTATAAATCTCATATAAATTAATATGATAGTTTTTACTACCAATAAAACATGGAGCCAATGACTCCATGTTCCTTTTATTTTTAAATACTAGTATCCAAAGTTTACAACAACTGCTACGGTATCTGAACCATGCAACATTGGTGTAATAGCTACACGAAGAGTATCAGTAACATGTGATGCAGTTGAAGTAGCCGTATTATTATAATTTTTTTCTCTATAAAAAACTTGTTGAGTTGAAGTTCTTGCAGAATTAGTACCAGTAACTGTGAGTTTAACCATAACACGAGCAGTAGACCATCCGGCAACGGTTCCTGAAGCTACAACATCATAATTAGTACTTGATGGCGGGGTATCGAAACTTACATTAACTGCCAATCAAACCATCTCCTTGAATTTAATCTTTGGGATTTTCTATCCCACTATAATATATGCAGTTATTGCTTTACTGTGTCACTAATTTTCTTTATAGAATTTCCTAATAGTTTCACAAACAAATTCTACTTCTCCCTCAGTTATCTCTGGATACAAAGGAAGTGCAATGATGTTCTCTGCTATCCTTTCAGCTACTGGAAAATCACCTTTTTTATATCCTAAGTATTCAAAGCACTTTTGAAGATGAAGTGGTATTGGATAATAGATGCTATTTCCTATTCCACTTGCTTTTAAGTATTTGCAAAGTACATCTCTTCTTTGAGCTAATACATTAAATACATAATAAACAGGTTTCTGATTTCCTTTAATTCGGGGTATTTTAATAAACTCACAATCTTGTAATCTTTCTGTATATAATTTTGCAATATGATCTCTCTTTTGGATTGATTCATTTATATATTTGATTTTCACCTGTAATATAGCTGCTTGAATTGAATCAAGTCTTGAGTTATATCCAATATAATCATAATGATACTTCTTTGACGCTCCATGAACTCTGTACATTTTAGTAATACGTGCTAACTCTTCATCATTAGTTACTATCATACCTGCATCACCATAGGCCCCTAAAGTCTTTGTAGGAAAAAATGAGAAAACACCAAAATCTCCTATAGTTCCTGCATGTCTGTAGTCTAATCTATTGCCTTTCCATCTCATACCGAAAGATTCCGCAGAGTCTTCTAAAACCCTTAAATTATGAGCATTTGCTATGTCCATAATTTTATCCATATCACACATTTGCGAAAATAAATGAATTGGAATAATTCCTTTAGTATCCTTTGTTATCTTTTCTTCTATTTTTCTCGCATCTATGCTAAAAGTATCTACATCAATATCCACAAAAACAGGTTTTGCTCTATGTTTTACAATGCACGAAGTAGACGCAAGGAAAGTAAATGGTGACGTTATTACTTCTTTTCCATCTTTAAATCCTAGTATGTCAGCAGCTATCACCAATGCATCTGTACCTGATGCAACACCAATTGCATACTTAGCTCCAGTAAACTTTTGAACTGCTTTTTCAAAGTCAGTTACTTCTGCGCCTAGCATTGATATTCCTCTTTGCATAACTCCTAGAACAGCATTATTAAATTCTTGTTTTTTATCGTTATATTCTCTTGTAGATGTATAGAAATCAACCTTCATAATATCTCCTTTCCTTTATTGATTTTTAAGCAATTGCTCCTCTGGTACATATCGAAGCACTTTAGCTGGATTCCCAACCACAATTTTGCCACCTTCTACGTCCTTTGTAACAACACTTCCCGCCGCCACAAACCCGTCTTCATGTATAGTAATGCCTGGCAGTATAACCGCCCCTGCTCCAATTCTACCCCCTTTTTTTATAGTTACCCCTTTAAATTGTCCAAACCTTTGTTTTGACCTTGCTGCATAATTATCATTAGATGTTGTAACACAAGGCCCAATAAACACATAATCGTAAACTTCTGAATAAGCTGTTAAATATACATTAGTTTGTATTTTGCAATTGGAACGGACATTGGAAAAGTTTTCTATAGTTGTGCCACGTCCAATAATTGTTTTTGATCCTACCGTTACATTTTCCCTTATTACAGCAGTGTCAGCAATAAGTGTTTTCTCTCCAATCCCACATCCACAATAAATAATTACCCCCGTCCCTATAATGCATCCTTCACTTATTTTAGCTGGAATCAATTTTTCTTCATTTTTAAATATACTGTTTACTGATCTCATAGGCTGTTTACCAATTACGGTATTATCATCAATTCGAACATTTCCCCCTATAACAGTCCCCCTGTGCAAGACCACATTACTCCCTATAGTGCAGTTGTCACCAATTACTACATCATCTTCTATTACTACAAAATACCCCATTGTCACATTGTTTCCCAAATTGCTTTTTTCTGAAATATAATTCATGAAAATGACCCCTTTCATTTTTTTTTAAATGATTTCTCCATTTCTAAAGTAGAGAAATCTTCCATTGGAAATTTAACTGGAAGCCCTGTAAGACTCGATTTATATGCTGCAAGTATAATAGCCATACCTTTTTTCCCTTCTTCGCCATTTATAAGGGGTTCTTTATCCATATCTATAGAATCTATCATATCTTTATATAATGATGTATGTCCAAAACCATATACTGAATCTGGATCTCCTTGCTGCTGCTTTAATATTTCCTGTTCAGTATCCATGCCATCTGCAAATCTCCAGGTTTCTATTGTATTAACTGCAATACCCCCTATGCAAACCGTACCAGTTTCACCAAAGATGCTTAATGTCTCTTCTAAATTTTTAGGATATACACAAGCAGAACCTTCTATTATACCTATGGCTCCATTAATAAACCTTATAATTATTGCTCCAAAATCCTCACCCTCTATATCTCTTAAAAAAGTACCGCACTGAGCATAGACTGTATCCACATCTCCACCCATCATCCATTGTAATAAATCAATATTATGAATACATTGATTCATTAAAGTACCACCATCTAATGACCAGGTTCCTCTCCAATGCGCTTGCTCGTAGTATCCCATATTTCTATTCCAAAGGATTCTTGCTGTTCCATTAACTAATTTACCAAACCTATTGTCATCTACTGCATCTCTAAGCTTTTGTATGGACTCATTAAATCTATTTTGGTGGCTAATACAAAGCTTTACATTATTTTTTCTTGCACATTCAATCATTTCATCTGCATCTTGAATAGATAAAGCCATTGGTTTTTCAACAATTACATGTTTTCCTTTACCCATGCAATATATAGCTATTTCTGGATGATATCCACTTTCAGTAGCTATAGCAACTATATCAAATTCTACTTGTGCAAGCATTTCTTTATAATCTATATAAACTTTTACATCTACGATTTTGCCTATTGCTCTTATGTACTCCTCCCTTTTGGAAATAGCATTAACTTCTACTACATCACAAACTGCTATAAGTTCCATATCTACTTTATTTTTAATTATAGCCTCTACATGTTTATATGCTATTCTTCCACAACCTATTATTGCAATTATTAATTTTTTCAAATAAATCCCTCCTTATAATACATCTGGAAGATATAACTGCTCTGAGTTGTTATCCTCCCAGATTAATTGGGCTAAAGCTTATTTATTTTTTCTCTATTATTTACAACGTTTTTTGTAGCGTTTCTAGTGTCATATAATAAACTAGCTTCTGCTACAATTTTTTCATAATCATACAAGCTGTGATCAGTTGTTATTATTACTATATCTACAATCTTTATTTCATTTTCCCAAGTTACAGATACATATTCTTTATCTTTATGCTTGAATTTTGATATAAATGGGTCATTTACCCTTATATCAGCACCATTCTTTTCTAATTGTTCAATAATCTTAAGTGTTGGTGATTCTCTCATATCATCTATATCTTTCTTATATGCTACACCCATAAGAAGCACCATTGCTCCGTTTAGTGCCTTTTTCTGACCATTTAAAAGTTTCATAACATTTCCAAGTACAAATTCAGGCATAAAATCATTAATTACACTTGATGCCTCTATTAATTTTGTATGATAATCATACTCTTTTGCTTTCCATTCTAAATAGAATGGGTCAAGTGGTATACAGTGTCCACCCAGTCCTGGACCTGGGTAGAATGCCATAAACCCATATGGCTTAGTTTTAGCTGCCTCAATTACTTCCCAAATATCAATATTCATCCTTTTACACAAAATAGCCATTTCATTAACTAGTGCTATATTTACATTCCTAAAAGTATTTTCGAGAATTTTTTCCATTTCAGCTACTGCTGGAGAAGACACTTCCATTATGTCTCCCTCTAGAACACTTCTGTATAACATCCCTGCTACTTCAGTACAATCTTTCGTGCATCCTCCAACTACCTTTGGGGTGTTTTTTGTATTAAACTTTTTATTGCCTGGATCAATTCTCTCTGGAGAGAACGCTAAGAAAAAATCTACTCCACATTTTAAACCTGATTCTTCAAGTATCGGTCTTAATACTTCCTGCGTTGTTCCTGGGTAAGTAGTGCTTTCTAGTACTACTAACATTCCCCTGTGTAAGTACTTAGCTACACTTCTAGTTGAAGACACTACATATGATAAGTCTGGTTGCTTATATAAATCCAGTGGTGTAGGAACTGCAATGCACACTGTATCAACATCCTTAACAAAGCTAAAATCTGTAGTAGCCCTAAGTTTACCCTCTTGAACCAATCTAGCTAAATCTAAGTCCACAATATCACCAATGTAATTATGCCCCTCATTTACCATTTGAACCTTTTTTTTCTGAACATCAAACCCAATTACTTCATATCCTACCTTTGCCTTCTCTACAGCTAAGGGCAACCCCACATAACCAAGTCCCACGACACCAAGTTTAGCTGTTTTATTTTTTAGTTTTAATAATAACTCATCTTTAAATTTACTCATAATATAAACTTTCCTTATATAATGCTTTTCCCTACATGGTATGCTTAAACTCCTTATGTGTTAACACGCTATATTTAAAGTACATACTAAAACGAGTCAATATATCATCAAGAGCACATGATCTTGATGATATATTGACTCATTTTTTTAAAATCACCTAATAAATCTTTAAATCTAATATAGACTTAAGTTCTTCTAACTTACTATCAAAGTACGGTTCACTTGAATAATATTCTGTAAATATTTCAATTCCTCCATCAATACTCAATGGTAGTCCACCTTGTATTATCCTACGAATTATTGGAAATGTAATAGCTAATGACGCAATTTTATGATATTCTATCTCACCATCTGTTAACCCATTATTTCTAAAACTATATAGTATATCCAAATAATTTTTTATGGCTACTTCCATAATATTATATCCAGATGCGCCTGCGGACCCAGTATCTGCCCTACTAATATGTCCACTTAAAATACAATAATTCGGATTATTTCGTAACAGTTCAAGTTGGATATATATGTGGTTAAGATTTGAATATAGGAACTTTTCTTTTTGAATAATTTTCTTATAGGCATCATTTTTTATAACCATACCAGAAATCCATCCTCCAGTTCCTGAATCTATTTGATAATTACTCAAACCTATACCACGTTTTATATTCAATGAATGCCACCCTGTTGTTATATACATTAAATCACAATCTCTATTAGAATTAATCATATTAATTATTGCACAATAAACCTCTTCATTAAAATAATCATCATCACCGTGTAAATTAATATATTCTCCCTTTGATAGTTCTAATACCTTTTGTATATTTTTTGATACTCCTATATTAGTTGGATTTTTATAATATACTAAGCTTTCATATTTCTGTTTATATTCATCAATAATAGTACAAGTATTATCTGCTGAATCATTATCACATACTAAAACTTCAATTCTAGGATCATTACCAACTTGAGAGTATATATTCTCAAGGCACTTTTTCAAAAATTCAGCTCTATTATAAGTAGGAATAGCTATAGTTAAAATTGGTCTTGAATTTAATTCTTTTATTTTTTCACTATTATTACACATAAATTATTGCTCCTTAAATAGTTAATAACTATATCAATTTTAATAAACTCTTGATTTCATTTAGTTTTTGCTCAAAGTATATTTCATCCGAATAATATTTAGTAAACGCTTCTACTAACCCTTTTAAATTTAATTTAATTCCTCGGTTTAGTACTGCATCAATACTTGGGAAGATTATTGAGTTAATGACTTTAATTTTTTCGTTTTTTATAGTTTCTATATCTAATCCATATTCAGACAATATATCAAAATAATTAGTTATTGCCTCATCAATCCAATTATACCCACCATGTGGGGCACTACCTGAATCTGATCTGAAAATATCACCATGTAAAATACAGTACTTTGGATTTTTTTTTAATAATTCTAGTTGTAAATATACTTGATTAATTTCCGTATTTGAAAATTTAACTTTATTTTCAAGTTTTTTATAGTCATCATTTTTAAGTATCATAGCTGTAATAAAATTAATTCCATTTAACTCATTTAAATAGTTGTTCATATTTAAACCATAACTGATGTTTAAAGGAACCTTCTTCCACGATGTATACATTACAGAACAATCCTTATATTTATAAACCATATCGATGATTTCATATAATATACCTTTATTAAAGAAATCATCATCGCCATGTGGATTTATATACTGTCCTGAGGATAAATCTAATACTGTTTTTAAGTTTTCTGTGAAGCCTTCATTTTTTCTTTGCTTATAATAAACAATATTATTATGCGTTTGTTTGAATTTTCGAACTATCTCTTCAGTATTATCTGTCGAACCATTATCACCAATTACAATTTCAAAAATAGGATCATCGTTAATTTCGCTATAAATACTTTCTAAGCATCTATTCAAAAATTCAGCTCTATTATAAGTTGGGATTGCTATTGATAATACTGGCTTTGTTTCAAAAAGATTCATAACTTAATACTCCTTTTTAATTATCTACTTATTATATCTTTAAAGCTAGTATACTTTTTAGCTCTGCTAACTTTTCTTCAAAATATATTTCGCGTGAGTAATATTCTGTAAATAATTCTACAGCTCCATCTAAACTTAATGACATATTTGCACTGATTACCCATCTAATAATAGATAAAAGACTTATAACCCAAAAATTCTTTAGATATTTAATTTCGGAGTTTGTTAATCCATTTCCTTCAAAACTATAAAGTATATCTATAAAATTTTTCATAATTACTTCCATAACATTATATCCTGAAAACCCTGCCGAGGCACAATCAAATCGTGGTATAGGTCCATTTAACACACAATATTTCGGATTACTTCTTAACATTTCTAGTTGAATATACATATGATTTAATCTAGAATATAGAAACTTTTCTTTATCAACAATATTTTTATAAGCATCTACTTTTACAACCATTCCAGTAATCCCACTAATATTTTTAGCATCTACTACATAATCACGTAATCCAACTCCACGCTTGATACTAAAAACATTACTAGCCGCAGGTAAAAACATTACATCACAATCTCTATTATTAGAAATCATATTAAAAATTTCATAGTAAACACCCTCATTAAAGTAGTCGTCATCTCCATGTAAATTAATATACTCTCCAGTAGCTAGTTCTAATACTTTTTGAAAGTTTTTAGAAGGTCCTATATTACTTTCATTTTTAAAATAAACTATATTTGTATATTTTCTTATATATATATCTACAATCTCTTCTGTGTTATCCGATGAGTCATTATCACATACTAAAACTTCAAATCTAGAATCATTACCAATTTGGCTATAAATATTTTCTAAACATTTATGCAGATACATCTCTCTATTGTAAGTTGGAATACCTATAGTAAAAATTGGCCTTGTTTTACTATTTTCACTCATAAAATCACCCCCTTTTATTTACAATCTAAATTCATATTATTTCTCACTTGCATTCTTTATAATATATTTCTCAATATTTGATGCCATATAATTTACCATATCTTCAGTAATTCCTGGATAAACACCTAACCAAAATGAATTAGTAGTAATTAAATCTGTGTTTTTTAGCTCTCCTACAACTCTATATGAATCCCTATTCTTTTTATATTCTTCAAATAATGGTTGCCTTGTAATATTCCCCGCAAATAGCAATCTAGTTTGAATTCCTTTTTCTTCTAAATACTCAAGCAAATCCCTTCTATTTATGGATGGATCTTTAATTGTCATTAAAAATCCAAACCAACTAGGCTTAGAGTTTTTCTCAGCTTCTGGTAAAATTAAATATTCATCTAAATGCTTTAATTTATTTTTTAAAAGTTCCCAGTTTTTTATCCTTTTTTCTATAAATTTAGGTAGCTTATTTAGCTGCGCACAACCTATAGATGCTTGCATTTCTGTAACTTTTAAATTATATCCTAAATGTGAATAGATATATTTATGATCATATCCAAGAGGCATATCTCCATATTTTATAGCGAACCTTTTAGTGCAAGTATTATCACATCCTGATTTGCAATAACAATCTCTTCCCCAATCTCTAAAAGATTCTATGATTTTATTTAAGATAGCATTATTAGTATATACAGCTCCCCCTTCGCCCATAGTAATATGATGTGGAGGATAAAAGCTTGAAGTTCCTATATCTCCAATTGTACCTGTATACTTCAATTCTCCTTTAAACTCATATTGTGAACCAAGGGCATCACAATTATCTTCTATTAACCATAGTTTATTCTTATCACAAAATTCTTTAACTCTTTCTAAATTAAAAGGATTACCAAGTGTATGCGCTATAACAACAGCTTTAGTCTTTTCAGATAATGCTTCCTCTAATAAATCAACATCAATATTATAAGTTGGTAGCGTTATGTCTACAAATACTGGCACTGCCCCATATTGAAGTATTGGAGCTACAGTTGTTGGAAAACCTGCTGCCACTGTTATAACTTCATCGCCTTTTTTTATTCTTCTATCATTTAATTTAGGAGACGTTAATGCCATAAATGCAAGAAGATTTGCTGAAGAGCCTGAATTAGTTAATGAACAATATTTTACCCCTAAGAATTCTGCAAACTCTTTTTCAAATTTATCACTAAATCTACCTGTAGTAAGCCAGAAATCTAAAGTAGCCTCAGTAAGATTTGTCATTTCATCTTCATCAAAATATCTTCCTCCATAATTTATTTTATTACCCTCTTTCCACTCCTCTTTATTTTTGAAGACTTCATTATAATATTCTTTAACATTTTCTAATATTTTTAATCTTAATAAATTTTCTTTGTTTGACAATTACATCCCCACCTTGTATAGTAAATAATTACATATTGAATTCATTTTTTTCTTACTGACTTGGCAATGGAGTTTGTGTTTCTGTTCCTATCCAAAAGTCCATAATACCTAAAGCATTTTCCTTTAGATATACAGGTTGTTTTATTTTTATTTTTATATTCTTTGTTCTTTGCTGATGTACTAAGAAAATATTAAATAGACGTTCCCCTAAATAAGCAAAATCCTTAATATTATAATCAGGATTTAATCTCTTCTTAAGCTCATCAAAAATATCCATTATCCAAGTCATATAAATATCAAATAAATCTCCTCTCATAATAAATAAATTAATATAATATATTTCAGTGTTTAATAGAGCTATATCACAATCCACTTCATAACTTGGATACTTTTCTTTAATAATTTCTACAGCTGTATTTAAATATAAACTTTTATGACATAAATTATATTGGGTCCACATATTACCTAGTCCATACATTCTAAAATTTAAAGACGTAGGAAGCAATACGTCACAATCTTCTAGAAGATTCTCTAATTGCTCCTTATTCCAACCATATTTATCAATTGCATCACTAAAATCATTAGTACCAATTACATTATCTTTAAAGGATATATATCTTCTATATTGAAAGAATCCTACGTACTTTGGAATTTTTCTGTTTTTCCATACCCAATAGTAGGTTGAAAACTCAGCATATAAAGAGTTTTCACTAGCAATATTGTCTCCTTCATCAGAACATAATATATTATAATCATTTGGAACAATTTCTCTTTTAGTAAATATAGGTGTAAATATATTAGATTCCACCAATTTATAAGGTTTATGACTAATAACATATATATCTACTAATTCATTGAAGCCCACATTCGCCTCGATAATTACCACCTCCTCATTTTTACTTATACATATCAATTATCATATTCTCTTTAAGCTGCTCTCTACCTAAAAGAGGCTCTTGGTCTTCAATTGGCCTACCCATACCCAATTTTGGAATCACATAAGTTATATTTTTAAGTTCCACCTCTATAACATAGCTTTCATCATCATTTAACTTCTCTTTTAATTCATTTATTTGACTTCTATCACTTATTTTAAAAGACTTTATGCCATAAGCTTCACTAATTTTCATAAAATTTGGAACAGAATATCCATCTATAGTTCCATAATAATTTGATTCAAAATACAATTCTTGAAAATGCCTAATCATGCCTAAAGCATTATTGTTCATAATAATAATTTTTATAGGTATCTTTTCCCTAGCGATGGTTTGTAGTTCTTGAATATTCATTTGAATACCACCATCACCAGTAATCGCAACTATTTTATAATTAGGCTTAGCGTACCATGCTCCTATAGCTGCTGGCATACCAAAGCCCATTGCTCCCATGCCACCTGCATTTAATAATCTTTGATTTTTTTTCAGGCTCAAAGATTGAGATGCCCAAATTTGATTTTGCCCTATATCTAAACATATTATTGAATCTTCATGGAGCATTTCACTTATTTCATTCATAAATCCATTAGGATCTATTTCATTTATATTCTTTTGAGCCACGTAGGATGGATACATTTTTTTATAGCTGTCTATTTTATCTATCCAAGAAGTAAAATCAAATTTGCAATGAGAATCTCTCAACCTTTCATTTAGCTCATCAATAAATAGCTCTAAATCACATTCTATACTTAAATATTCTTTTACCTTAGTATTAAGTTCATTTTTATCTATATCCACATGAACTATTTTAGCTTCTCTTGCAAAGCTATCAGTTATTGAACTTGTCTGCCTTGTTGTTAATCTCGAACCCAGCACTATTAGTAAATCACAATTCGCCACTGCTAAATTTGAATACCTAGTTCCATAAGCTCCCATATATCCCACATAACATTTATGCTCATGATTTACGCTGTCTATTCCCATTAGCGTACTAACTATAGGAATACCCGTAAGTTCTATAAGTTTTCCCAATTCTTTTTCTGCCTTTGCAAGCCTTATACCTCCACCAGCGAGTATCACTGGTCTTTTACTCTTTTTTATTAACTCTATTAAGCTATTCATTTCTTCTATATTGACTTGTTTAACTATTTTTGTTTTGTATTCTTCTGATTCATAAAAACCTATTAGCTCACCAGGATTAATTTCTGCCCTTTGCACGTTCATAGGTAAATCTAATAAAACGGGTCCTGGTCTACCTGATGCTGCTATATATATTGCCTTTTCCAAATAATATTTTATTTTTTCTGAATCAGTAATCATAACAGCATACTTAGTTATAGGCTCTATTATGCTTACTATATCAGTTTCTTGAAATCCTTCTTGCCTTATTTCAGGGGAACGTTTATATTCATAGGTATTAACTTGACCAGTTATATACAAGCAAGGAATAGAATCAAAGTATGCACTGCCTATGCCTGTTATTAGATTTGTGGCTCCTGGTCCACTAGTAGCTGTGCATACTCCTATATTTCCGCTAACTCTTGCATAACCTTCCGCTGCAAATGCCGATGCCTGTTCATGATAATTTGATATAAATTGAATTTCCTCTGCTTTATATATTGAATCAACAAAATGAGTTATAGCTCCACCTTGATAACCAAAAATCGTTGTAACTCCATTCTCCTTTAAAAACTCTACAATATAATCTGATAACTTCATAGTATTACCACCTACCTATAAAATTGTAAATTATCTCTAAACCAATTTATTGTATTATTTAACCCAGCTGTTATATCAACATTAGGTTCCCACTTTAGTCTTTCATAGGCCTTTTTATTATTACTAACCCAGAAAAGTGGCTCATATTGCCTGTTTAAATTATTTTCCCAATGAATTTTTGCATCTTTTCCCATTAAGTTTAGTATATTACTTACAATTTCTTCAGTTGTATATTGTATTCCACTTCCTATATTAAATATTTGTCCATGAGAGTTTACTAATTCACTTGCTTTTAAATAAGCTTCAACTACATCATCTATAAATACAAAATCTCTCTTTGAATTTTTTTGTGATAATTTTATCTCTTCTCCTAGAAGACAAGAGGTAATAATCGTAGGTATTAATCTTGTTTTAGCATCATAATATCCATAAGGTGAAAATAGTCTAAGGGTTACTAAAGGTATTTTATTAATTTTTGCATATGTGCTGCATAAAATAGTTCCAGCTGCCTTACTGGCCCCATACATGGTATTAGGAGTAACTCTCATCTCCTCACGCATTGGCTCAAACTTTTCTCCATACTCTGACGAGCTGCTAGTGTTAACAAACATTTCTATACCCTTTTTAGAAAATTCCTTGAATAAATTCCAAGTTCCAATAACATTTGTATTTATCACATCTTCTACTTTGTTTTGATAATGATATCCTCCATAAGTTGCTAAATGGTAGATCTTATCTATACTTATATTACTAGCTAATTTAGCTACTTCATCACTATTAAGCAAGTTCATATTATGAATTTCAATATCCTCTAACACATCTTGGAGTCTCCATAAATTAGTGACACCTCTTGTTATAATATGAATACTATAATTTCCCTTAAGTAGCCTTCTAACTAAGCAAGAGCCTACAAAACCGCTAGCACCAGTAATCAATACTTTTTTATTCATTTCAAATTACCTCCTTAACTGTTTTTTTGCAATAATTTTTTATTTGATTAATACATAAATCATATGCATCTTTGTCCATAAAATCTTTATACCAATCTACTGTAAATTTTATTGCTTCTTGTACATTTAATTTAGGAAACCATTGTAAATAGGTTTTAGCTTTCGTACAATCTAATGTCAATAAATTTGCTTCATGAGGTGAATTAACGCTTGATATATCTATGCATTTTCCATATCCCCATTCCTTAATTATTGCCTCTACAATGTTCCCTACAGAGACAATAGAATCTGAGTTTGGTCCAAAATTCCAACCGCTACAATAACTCACACCATCTTCATACATCTTAGATGCAAGGAGTAAATATCCACTTAATGGCTCAAGTACATGCTGCCAAGGTCTAATTGCATTCGGATTTCTAATTTCAATATCTTTGTTCTCTTTTAGAGCTCTTATGCAATCGGGAATTATTCTATTCCTTGACCAGTCCCCTCCGCCAATAACATTTCCGGCACGCACTGTTGCTATAGATTTACCGTGTGATTTATAATCTTTAGGATTAATAAATGAATTTCTATAGGAATCTATAAGGATTTCTGCACAACCTTTGCTAGAACTATAAGGATCGTATCCACCCATTGGATCATTTTCTCTGTATCCCCATATCTGCTCTATATTTTTATAGCATTTATCTGTAGTTACCATAATAGAAACCTTAACGGTGGCCGAATTTTTAATACATTCCAGCACATTTAAGGTTCCCATTACATTTGTCTCATAGGTTTCTTTTGGATTCTCATAAGACTCCTTCACTAATGCCTGTGCTGCTAAATGAAAAACTATTTCTGGCTTATATATATTAAAAACTTCTAAAAGCTTTTTATAATCTCTAATATCTCCTCTAATATCTATAACTCTATTTTTTAATCCACTAACAACAAAATTATCATCCGATCTATATGGATCGAGTCCATATCCTATGACTTTAGCCCCTAAATTCTGGAGCCAAATTGAAATCCATGACCCTTTAAATCCGGTATGACCAGTAATGAGTACTCTTTTGTCCTTGTAAAAACTATTAAATAAATCTACTCCGCCTCGGTCCATAAATGCTCCCCCGTATCCCATAACTTATTTACAGCTTGAACATCTTTGATAGTGTCTATAGCAACCCAAAAACCATTATGCTCATACACTGCAAGTTGATTCTCAATAGCAAGATTTCTTATAGGTTCTTGTTCAAAAAAACAATCATCATTTGGCAAATACTTAAACACCGCTTTATTTAATACCATAAATCCACCGTTGACGCGATCTTTTAAAATAGGCTTTTCTTTAAAAGCCTTAATAATTCCATCTTCAACTTCCATAACCCCAAATGGGGAAATAGGATTTACCCCTGTAAGTGTTCCTATTCTACCTTTTTCTCTATGAAATTTTAAAAGTTCTAAGATATTTACGTTACTTAATCCGTCCCCATAAGTTAACATAAATTCCTCATCATCTATATATTTTTCTACTTGTTTTAACCTTCCACCCGTCAGTGTTTCAGTGCCTGTGTCAACAATAGTAATATTCCACTTTTCCTCTTCCTTTGTATGATACTCTAATTCTCTATCACCACTTAAATGCATAGTAAAATCATTATTCCTCCAGTACATGTCCATGAAATACTGCTTTATCATTTCACCTTTGTACCCAACGCATAAAATAAAATCATTAAATCCATAACTTGAATATATTTTCATTATGTGCCACAAAATCGGTTTACCGCCTATTTCAACTAAAGGTTTAGGACGATATTCTGTTTCTTCGCGCATACGTGTTCCTTTACCACCACAAAGTATTACTACTTTCATTCAATTTCACCACCATAATTAATTAAGCAAATTTTGTTTATATTTACTTTATACCTTATGTATACTGCAAATAGAAAGTGCATAATTTCAAAGAAATTTTTAAGTATTCTTCGCTTTTTAATAATTATTAGTAATAATGATACACGTGAATATAAAGTATTAACTATAATAATGTATCGTAATAATTTTTTATAATAATATATTAGTAAATATAGATTTTCTCAGGAGGCAAAATATGAAAGGTATTATTTTAGCAGGAGGATCTGGAACGCGACTTTACCCAATAACAAAATCAATATCTAAACAAATATTACCTATATATGATAAACCCATGATATATTACCCACTGTCAGTATTGATGCTCACAGGTATAAAAGAGATATTAATTATTTCAACCCCTAGAGACATTACTTCTTTTAAGGAGTTACTCGGTGATGGTAGTTTTCTAGGTATTAATCTGCAATACGCTGTTCAGCCAAATCCCCGGGGACTAGCTGATGCATTTATAATAGGAGAACAATTTATAGGAGATGATAGGGTAGCTTTAATACTTGGAGATAATATATTTCATGGCTACGGCTTTACGCAAAGACTTAAAAGTGCCGCAAATAGAAAAGAAGGAGCTACTATCTTTGGATACCATGTAAGTAATCCAAAAGAATTTGGAGTAGTTGAATTCGATGAAAACAATAATATAGTATCCATTGAAGAAAAACCTGAAAAACCGAAATCAAATTATGCTGTTTGCGGCTTATACTTCTATGATAATAGTGTAATAGGCATTGCTAAAAATGTTAAACCCTCTGATAGAGGTGAACTAGAAATCACTTCAATTAATAATGAATATTTAAAAAGAAAAAATCTTAAAGTAGAGTTATTAGGTCGAGGCATGGCATGGCTTGATACCGGAACTTATAGAGGTCTTTTAGATGCTGCTAATTTTGTGGAAGCGGTGCAAACAAGGCAAGGACTATATGTAGCTTGTATAGAGGAAATAGCTTATTTTAATGGCTTTATAGATAGGGATCAACTCTTAAAAATCTCTAAACCCTTAATGAAAACACAATATGGCAAATATTTAATGCGCATAGCATATGAAAATACTAGTTTAATATAAAGGAGAATAAATATATATGAAAACTTATTTAGTAACTGGTGGAGCTGGATTTATAGGATCAAATTTTATTTACTATATGTTTAATAAATATCCAGATATTAAAATAATAAATCTGGATAAATTAACCTACGCAGGTAATTTAGAAAATCTAAAAAGATTAAAAAACGGTTTAAATTACACCTTTATTCACGGCGATATATGTGACAAGGAACTAGTAAAAAATATTTTTTCTGAAAATGATATTGACTACGTTGTAAACTTCGCAGCAGAAACCCATGTGGACAGAAGTATAAATGATCCTGAACCCTTTATTAAAACTAATGTATTAGGTACAGTTACTATTCTAGATGCTGCTAAAAATGCATGGTTAACCGAAAATGGTTTTAAAGAAGGAAAGAAATTTTTACAGATATCCACAGATGAAGTTTACGGCTCACTTGGAGATACAGGATATTTTATTGAAACTACGCCAATAAATCCACATAGTCCATATTCTTCAAGTAAAGCTGGAGCTGATTTAATGGTTCAAGCATATTTTGCTACCTACAATATGCCTATTAATATAACAAGATGCTCAAATAATTATGGAGCATATCAGTTTCCCGAAAAGTTAATACCCTTAATAATTAACAACTGCTTAAATCATAAAAACTTACCTATATACGGGAACGGAACTAATGTACGGGATTGGCTTTACGTTGAAGATCATTGCACTGCAATAGCTATGGTTGTAAAATATGGCACAAGTGGCGAAGTTTATAATATTGGTGGGCATAATGAAAAAACTAACATTCAAATAGCAAAAAAAATAATAAATTATGTAAATAAGAATCGAGATAAAAAAGTTACCGAAGATCTAATTACTTATGTGGAAGATAGAAAAGGTCATGACATGAGATATGGTATAGATCCAAAAAAAATTGTTCAAAAATTAGGATGGTATCCACAAACTACCTTTGATATAGGAATAGAGAAAACTATTGAGTGGTATTTACAAAATGATGGGTGGATGAATAATATAACTTCTGGTGAGTACTTAAAATAGTAACCATTGTTTTATTAAATAGAAAGATCTTAGAGCCTCTTACCATTTTTATGTAAAGAAGCTCTAAGATCTTTGTTTCAAAATTATTCATTCTGATTTAATAAGGAATCTATCTTTTGACAAAGTTTTATCCAATCAAAATCCTCACTTGAATAAATTTGAATATCGCTGCATACTGTTTCCAATCTTTCTTCATTATAAACAAACAGTTATAAGCTCACTTGCAAGAGTTTCATAATCATTTAGAGGAAATATACTACCATATTTTTGGTCATCTGTAATATCCCCTGCAGGATCTATATTAGAAGAAATTATATAACAACCTTTATTAGCCGCTTCTCCAAATACATTTGGAAATCCCTCACATCTTGAAGTAAGGCAGAAACCTTTTGCTTTTATATATTCTTCCCCCATTAATTTCTATCATTAATTCTTCCATTGAATATGATTCTATCCTTTAATTCAGGATTGGAATTCATAAAATTGTCAATATATCCTTGAAAACTTGGCTCTATACCCTCCCTACAAGTTTTAACTTCCATTTAGTTAGCCATATTGATGCTCCTTTGAATGGCTAATTTTGATCAATTATTTTTTTCAGATTCTTACATTCTACTGAAATCAAGGTACACTCTTTCAACAAATCTATAGTGTGCTGATCAAATGCTATTCTACTTAGTCAGTGTATATTTAAGTCAAGCTCCATTTTCAAGTAAATTTTTTCTTTTACAGCCTGGCTTTATGGAGATGGTAATAATTTTGTCAGAACTATGATAAATTTAAGTAACCCTAATGATAAAGTAAATGACCAAATGGGAACACCTACAAGTACTGTTGATATAGCTAGAGTTATAATGAAACTAATACAAGATAAAGATTATAGGCTTTTTCATTGTACATGCAAAGGAGAATGCACCTGGTATGAATTAACCAAAGAAACATCTAGACTTAAATGTATTAATACAGTGGTTTTGCCTTGCTTACAGAGGAATTTTCAAGGCCAGCTTAAAAGGCCTAGGTTTTCTGTTCGTGTAAATACGCCCATGTGAGGCACACTAAAAGAGACCTTCTGAATGCTATCGAAGGTCTCTTTTAATATAAGCTTAATTTGTTGAGTGTTAGAATTTTATTGTGTGAATGTGATGATGTTTAAATCTATACTAGTGCCTGTAGATCCTGAAGTAATATTACCAGCTGATGTGACTATTATTTTAATGCTGTACGTTATGCTAGGATTAGTAGAAGGAGCCAAATCAACATAGGTGCTTGAAACTAGAAATCTTTGAGCGCCTGCTTGTGATCCGATTCTATTATCGATTCTGCTATTAATTCGCGTTCCATTTCTATATAATCGCGTTTCAAATACAAATGACCAGTTCGCAGTAACTACAAATTCAATACCAAAAGCATAATCAATTTTGAGTAGCTGGTTTATCACTTCGCTTTGAGTGACACTTGCAATTGTAACTTCTGTGTTTAATGGTATTGTTGGTGGATTATAGACAGAAACTGGGATAACTCCATTAGTATAGGCTAAGGTTGGTGCTCCGGTTGCTCCCGTTGCTCCGGTTGCTCCGGCTGATCCTGTTACACCAGTGGCTCCCGTTGCTCCTGTTGTTCCTGTTGACCCAGTTAAACCAGTAACTCCTGTTGTGCCAGTGATTCCCGTTGTTCCAGTTAATCCTGTTTCGCCCGTCGTTCCGGTAGTTCCTGTGGCTCCAGTAATTCCAGTCTCACCTGTTGCTCCCGTAATTCCCGTCTCGCCAGTTGCTCCAGTTATTCCAGTTTCACCTGTGGTTCCAGTAGTTCCAGTAGTT
>Ga0209430_1000387_pt1 | contig 46820 bp, 34 predicted proteins | sample BarGraIncub1133A_FD_184504 | JGI IMG/M metagenome (GOLD analysis project Ga0209430, IMG submission 184504) | Arctic peat soil microbial communities from Barrow, Alaska - Barrow Graham LP Incubations 11-33A (SPAdes) (version 2) | ecosystem: Environmental > Terrestrial > Soil > Wetlands > Peat... | reverse complement strand
TGGAGATTTGGTGGCATTCTTATTTGTTATTTTTCAGGAGATCTTATATATGAAAATATGACATCTATTTATTCTTATTACTTAACTTCGGGGTTTATCCACAAAAAAAAGCTGCGAATAAATCCGCAGCCCAATCGTTATATATAAAGGAACAAAAATTACAGTGTCAAAGGAAGACCACGATAGAAGTCGAGGATCTTTGTACGGAAGATAAATTCATACTTTGCCTGAAGAAGATCGGATTCCGATTTAGCCAGTTTTGTTTTTGCAGTATTGTACTCAACCGCATTCACAAGTCCAACGCCAAACTTCTCTTCCGAATAACGGAAAGCTTCCCTCATTGAAGAAACCGCTTTCTGATTCGAATTAAACCGGTTCAAAGCTGCAATGGCAGAAGTCTGAGCAGTTTCAATATCAGAACGGAGTAACTTCTTCGTATTCTCAAGCTCCAATTCGGTATTCAATACCTGAAGACGAGCATTATCGATCTGTATTTTATTTGCAAACCGTGTGAAAATTGGGATATTCATCTGTGCTCCAATTCCCTTCCGCTGATTATTTTTTAACTGATCGGAGAAAGCAATGCTTGCACCATTCACATCGGTGTATTTATTGTTGTACGAATCATATATGTTTGCATAAATACTAATCGTAGGATAAAGCGCTCCCTGCGCCATTTTCAATTGATACTGTGAACTTTGATACCGTAAATCTGCACCTTTTATTTCAGGACGGGTCAGTACAGCCGACTTATATACTTCACCGGCAGAAACGATAGATGCCTCAGCACTAATTTCAGGAAGAGCCGGAACTTCAACATCAAAATCATCGTTTGAAGGGAGCTCAAGCAACTGAGTCAACCTGAGCCGTGCTATCTTTAACTGGTTTTGTGCATTCACAAGGTTTAACTCTTCACCTGCTGCCTGTGCCTCAATCTCGAGCAGACTTCCCCTGGCCAGACTACCAGCGTCGACCTTCTCGGTAATTTGTTTGATTTGTAGATTGGTAACAGTGAGCTGATCTTCCGAAACTTTCACAAGGTCTTTGGCAAAAAGAATCTCCAAAAAGGTCGAGGCAATATTGACCGAAATATCACTTTTCGCCTTCGAAAGGTCTTCAATGCTGGCCTGAAGATCCAGTTCGAGCTTCGAAATATTATTAGAAATAATAAATCCTTGAAATACAGGAACATTTGTACCAATTCCAAAGTCGGTCTGGGATGAATTAATGTCCTTATATGTATTGTCGTAGGTGAGCGAACGACCAAAATTCAGATTTTGTGACATTTGTCCCGTCAAGTTAGGCAACCGCGAAAACTTCGTTTGCTTTAACTGATTTTTCTGATATTCAGTTGAGATTACCCCCTGCTTGATCTTAATGTTATTATCGATTGCATAGTCGACGCATTTTTGAAGGCTCCATATTTCCTGCGCATGAAGGGAAGCAAACAGTGCCACAAATAGAAGGTAGGAAATAGTAAAAATAGTCCGTATCATAGGTGAAATTTTTAAGTTACAGCGATTTCGCTAAATTATTAAACGTTTCGCGGTTATTTTATTGTTTTATGATTTTTTTTCGTCCTCTTTTTTCTTCGGGTCAACCAGCGATCCTTTTAAACGATCCTCTTTCGTAATCCCTGAGATGATCTCAATATTGATCCCGTCAGAAATACCCGTTTTAACAAATTTCTTCTCGAATTTTTGTGGAAGTGACTCTACTTCTACATAAGCTGAGTCCTTTTGGAACTTGAGTAATCCTTCGGGAATCGCAAGAACACTGTCGCGCTTATCAAGCACAATGTTCGCATTTGCACTATAGCCTGAGCGGATAAACTGACCTTCCTTCAACTTTACATCAGCCTTGATATCAAACTGAATAGCGCCATTTTCAACCAGCCCTTTCGGAGCAATGTATTTTAGGATTGCATTGAATTTTTCCGACTCAATTGCGCCGATAGTTAGCTCAATATTCATCCCTTCCCTGATTTTTCCAACTTCGGTTTCGTCAACCTTTCCCTGGAAAATCATATCGTTCATATCGGCGACGATTGCAATTGTAGTTCCGGCGTTAAAATTATTGGCCTGAATAACGGAGAATCCTTCTTTGACCGGTACGTCAAGCACCATTCCTTCGATCGTCGAGCGAATCAATGTATTGGTTGTTGTTGTTGAATTTTTGGTTACCCCTTTGCGGATCAGTTCAAGGTTGTTTTCAGCAGCTTCTGCCTCTTCTTTTGCTGAATTGAAGGTTAGCTTTGCTTTCTGAAATTCCTCTTTCGAAGTCACCTGTTTCGCAAAAAGCGCTGATTGTCTGTCGAAATCGATCTTTGCATCATCCATGTTCAACTTCGCACGATTAACACGTGACTCTGCATTGTTAAGGTTGACCATATCAGGAATAATTTTAACCCTTGCAATGACATCCCCTTGCTTAATCTTTTGTCCGGCAAGGATAAAGATCTCTTCAACAATACCCGAAACCTGGGGCTTAATCTCAATCTCCTTGCGGGGAATTACAGAACCCGTAGCAACAGTTTTCTTCACAATATTGGTAACCGTTGCCTTCTGAATCTCGAATACCTCTGGTTTTGCCTGCGATTTCTGGTAAAGGAATACAAATGTTCCAATGAACACAACCGCAAGGACTGTGAACCCGAAAATTTTAAAAATCTTTCTCATGATATTTCCACTCTTCTTTTCCATGACAATTCTATTATTCTGTTAATTAATTTATTTTCTATATCTTATTCTTCTCTTAATGCATCAATTGGTTTGATCTTGATGGCTCTTGTCGCTGGAATCATGCCGGCAAACAATCCTGCAATGATCAATACAGCAAGTGCCGAAACTGCAACGGTAAGACTAACTTCAGGATGCGTAAAAAACATTCGATCATCACTTTTGCCAGCGTTACTTTCCAGTACACGGCTTACCAATTCGAGTAATCCGACCCCGAGCGATAATCCGATATATCCGGCTAAGGTGGTCAGCACAACACTTTCAAGCATGATCTGAGATATAATCGTACGTGGTGTGGCACCAATAGCCCGCTGCACTCCAATCTCTTTCGTCCGTTCTTTTATAATTACCAGCATGATATTGCTTACCCCGATTACGCCGGCCAGAAGTGTTCCAACTCCAACGATCCAGGTTAAAATCTGAATTCCAAGAAAAAGACCACTCATCTGCTTAAACTCCTTTTCAATATTTACGCTGCTCAACGCCTGAAGATCTGTCGGGGCAATCGAGTGTTTCTTTTTAATGAATTCCTTTACTTTATCCTCCACAACACTAACCGGGACACCCTTTTTTGCAGTGATCGCCAAAAAATGCACCTGGTTGCCCATATTGTAAGTTTGCAACATCGTTGTAAATGGCAACGAAATAGACTCTTCAGTACGGCCATTAATATTTATCCTTGTTTCGGGCTTAATCAGCCCTACCACCTGATAATAAACTCCTGAAATTTTAAGATACTGTCCAATTGGATCATCCTTGGGATCGAACATCTGCTCAAAAACTTTCTCCCCGATCACGCATACTTTGCGTTTGTCCCGAATATCCATTTCATTAATCCAACGCCCTTTCAAAACCGTGCAAGGATCAATTTTGACATAGTCGGGATAATCGCCCTTGATATTGAAAGCACCGTTTTTATTTCCCTTGATGACGTTAGGTCCGCTGTTAAAACGGCCACCAAAATTCTTAGGCGTAATATATTCTATTTCAGGCACATTATTCCTTAGATATACAAGATCTTCAGCTTCCATATTCCAGTAGCGGCCACGTTTGAACCCCTTATAAGGTTCACTGGTTCTGTCGGTCCAGAAGAATGCTGAATTAGTTGCAAATCGTGCAATACCATCAGAAACCCCATGTTCAAGCCCTTTGCCAGCTCCAGCCATAACGATGAGCATAAAAATGCCCCAAAACACACCAAACGCGGTGAGCAAACTCCGGATTTTATTCTTTGCCAGGGCACTCCAAATTTCATTCCACCTGTCGATATCAAACATCGCTTTCTATTTTTATTAGGTTTCAAATCTGAATTCGCAAAACGATCCATTCAGAAAATAAAATGATTATTGCCTATTCGTCGCGTAATGCTTCTATTGGCTTAACATTAGCCGCTTTGCGCGCCGGTAAATAACCTGCAAGTGCTCCCGAAACAATCAATATCAGCGTTGAGGTAACAGCAGTAAAGAAGTCAACAGTAGGATTGCGGAAAAACATACCATCCCCTCCGCCGGTTGCCAGCATTTGTTCAATGAGCAAATTAATACCCTCCATTATACTCACGCCAAACAGAAGTCCGATATAACCGGCAACTGTAGTAATGAGGATTGATTCGAGCAGAACAAGACCAATTACCGATGCGGGTGATGCTCCAAGTGCCTTACGGATACCGATCTCGCGGGTACGTTCTTTCACTAATATCAACATGATATTGCTAACACCAACAATTCCTGCAATGAGTGTTCCGATTCCAATAATCCACACAAATATCTTAATGGCCTGAAAAATTTTCATTGTACGGATATATTCTGTCAGCATATTGAATGAACCCATTGCACGCTTATCTTTTGGATCAAAATTATGACGCAATGCCATATCCTGCCGCACTCTTTCAGTAATCGCTTCTGCCTCTTCAGCCGTCTTCACCATTTTTGTTGTTACAGCAAATGTATGCACCCTGTCTGCTCCGTTAAAAATGCGCTGTGCAGTCGAAACAGGAATATAAGCGGTTCGCTCATTCTGCCTCTTTTTATCGAATGATACTCCTACAACTTTGAAAGGAACATTGTTCAATTTCACATACTTACCCATCGGATCCTCGTCCTTGAATAACGCTTTCCGGATATTATCGCCAATTACAATCACTTTCCGGAAATCGGTCATATCAAGATCATTGATAAATCGACCTGAAACGATCACCACCTTCTCCATCTCTTTTAATGCCGGATGACACGATGAGGTTTCGAAAGAGCCATATTCGTTTTTATAGGTATACATGATATTCCCGGGCAAATAAAACCTCGACGAAACCTGCTCAAGATCCTCGCTCTTTTCTTTAAGGAATGTATAATCATCATTCTTGAATTTAATCTCCCGGCCTTCCTTGAGTCCGTGATAAGGCATTGACGTTTCGCCAGTCCACATCCACATGATATTTACGGAATTATCAGCAAATTGCTCTTTCACACCGTTTTGAAGACCATTCCCTGACCCAAGAAGGATCATCAGCATAAAAATACCCCAGGCTACAGAGAACCCGGTCAGGAAGGTCCGAAGTTTATTCTTCTTTATGGTAGAGAAAATCTCCTGCCAAACATCTACATCAAACATGGTAACAGGTTTTATTCGGTTCGTACACGGTCTTTGAACATCTGCAATTCTCCATTTTTTATAACCTCCTCAATCACGCCATCTTTTAGACGGATGATTTTTTTGGTCATTGCAGCGATATCGTGCTCATGCGTCACAATGATAACCGTCTTACCCTGGTCATTGATCTCCTTTAGGATATCCATGACTTCGAAAGAGGTAGTAGAATCAAGCGCACCGGTAGGTTCATCTGCAAGTATGATCTTAGGTTTAGAAATCAGCGCCCGGGCTATTGCTACTCGCTGTTTTTGCCCTCCAGACATCTCACTTGGTAAATGATGTGCCCATTCTTTTAATCCCAGCCGATCGAGGTATTCAAGGGCAATCACATTCCGTTTCTTCCGGCTAACTTTCTGATAATATAAAGGTAAAGCAACATTTTCGACGGCATTCTTAAACGAAATCAAGTTAAATGACTGAAAGATAAATCCAATCATTTCATTGCGGGTCATCGCAGCTTTAGTTTCGTTCAAGCCCTGCATCAGCCTGCCACCCAGATAATAACTTCCCTCATCATAGTCGTCAAGAATTCCCAGGATATTCAATAAAGTTGACTTTCCCGATCCGGATGAACCCATAATGGATACGAACTCACCCTCATCAATATCAAGATCCAAACCTTTTAACACATGAAGGCTGTTACTGCCCATCACATACGACTTATGCAGATTACTAATCTGTATCATTTTATTTAAGTTTTATCAATTATTGTCCGTTCCAGGACACTTAAAATTTATTAGACGTCAAGTTTCTCAAATCGTTACAGTGAAAATCAGATTTTTTTAATTTGATCTACAATTGGCTTTCATCTGTTTAACAAGAGTCATGCCACCAAACTTATCTATTTGATCAATAAATATTTGACCTCATTTTGGAAGAATTAAACTGTTCAAAAATGTACAGTTTTTAACAATAGAGTGTTCATTAACGGACACATTTTAAGTAATTAACCCTTCGAGGGTCTGCGACCACTCGAAGGGTTAGTTACTACAACAAGGAAAAAAGATTCAATTTTTTAGAGGATTCCACCCTTGTGCCTGCAATGGGATTGCCTGACCGATACCAGCTGTAATCAGGTTGACACCTTCACTTTTGTCGATAATATGACCGATAACTGTTATGTCGGGATGATTCCGGATCTTTTCGTGATCTGCAACGGGAAGCGTAAAAAGCAATTCGTAGTCTTCTCCACCATTCAAAGCAGCAACCAATGGATTGATATTTAGCTCTCCGGCCATTTTTTTCGTTTGATTATCAAAAAGCAGCCTGTCTTCATATAACCGGCAACCAACTTCACTTTGCGTACATAAATGAAGAATTTCTGAAGAAAGTCCGTCCGAAATATCAATCATCGAAGTCGGCTTAACTCCCAACTCTTTAAATAGCTCAGGTATATCTTTCCTTGCTTCAGGCTTTAGTTGCCGTTCAAGGATATAATCGTAACCTGCAAATTGGGGCGTCATTTTGGGATTCACCTTATACACTTCATTCTCGCGTTCCAGCAATTGCAAACCCATGTAAGCACCGCCAAGATCGCCTGTAACACACAATAAATCTGTGTTTTTAGCGCCATTTCTGTAGACAAGGTCTTCCTCTTCAGCTTCGCCAATGGCTGTGACCGAAATTGTGAGCCCGGTGAGCGATGAAGTCGTATCTCCTCCAACCAGGTCGACACCATATCTTTCGCAGGCAAGGTAGATTCCAGAATAAAGTTCATCGAGCGCCTCAACAGACATTTTTGCAGAGACAGCAATTGAGACCGTTATTTGTTTTGGAATGGCGTTCATCGAATAAACATCGCTCAGATTTACCGTAACAGCTTTGTAACCAAGATGCCTCAATGGTACATACATCAGGTTAAAATGTATCCCTTCGGTCAGGAGATCAGTCGTAACAACGATCTTTTTATTTTTATAGTCCAAAACTGCACAGTCATCTCCCACACCTTTCAGCGTACTGTCGTTTTTCAAAACAATATTTTCGGTCAGCCGGCGGATTAATCCAAATTCACCAAGCTCGGATAATGCTGTTTTTGTGTGTGTTGCGTTTGTCATATGTAATATATCGTAATTCAGAATTTTGGAATCCCAAAAGTAGTGTTCATTTTGTATCTTTGCAATTTATAACCAGTCTATTTAAACACAAAATAGGAATTTGCTGTGTTTGATTGTTAGAAGACTATATTATTGAATTTAGAAACATCATGGAAGACCAAAATAAATTATTACATGAAGTCACACAGCGCGACTATCGATTTGGTTTTGTGACAGATATAGAAACCGATACGATTGTCAAGGGTTTGAACGAAGAGGTGATCAGAATTATTTCTGCGAAAAAGGAGGAGCCTGAATTTATGCTCGAATTCCGCCTCAAAGCTTACAGACGCTGGCTGACAATGAAGATGCCAGAATGGGCTCAACTAAAAATACCTGAGATCGACTACCAGGAAATCATTTTTTATGCCGCACCAAGTCAACAAGCAAAATATGAGAGTCTGAATGAAGTTGATCCTGAATTGCTCCGCACCTTCGAAAAGCTGGGAATTCCGCTGGAAGAGCAAAAAATGCTATCGGGTGTTGCCGTTGACGCGGTAATCGACAGTGTTTCAGTCAAAACTACCTTTAAAGAAACGTTGGCCGAACGCGGCATTATCTTCTGCTCCTTCAGCGAAGCTGTTAAACACCATCCCGATTTGATTCAGAAATACCTTGGAATGGCAGTGCCTTATAATGACAACTACTTTGCAGCACTCAATTCGGCAGTTTTCTCCGACGGATCTTTTGTTTATATTCCGAAAGGAACCCGGTGTCCGATGGAACTTTCGACCTATTTCCGGATCAACGCCAAAAATACCGGACAGTTTGAACGGACATTGATTATTGCCGACGACGACAGTTACGTGTCTTATCTTGAAGGATGTACTGCTCCTATGCGCGACGAGAACCAGCTTCATGCAGCAGTGGTTGAGATTATTGCACTCGACCGCGCCGAAGTGAAATATTCGACAGTTCAAAACTGGTACCCAGGTGATAAAAATGGCAAAGGGGGAATCTTCAATTTTGTTACCAAACGCGGTATTTGTAAAGGAATTTCTTCAAAAATATTGTGGAACCAGGTTGAAACCGGCTCTGCAATTACCTGGAAATATCCGAGTTGCATTCTATTTGGTGACAATTCTGTTGCGGAATTTAACTCCGTGGCGCTTACCAATAATTTCCAGCAGGCCGATACGGGGACCAAGATGATTCATATCGGGAAAAACACGAAGAGTACGATTGTTTCGAAAGGAATTTCGGCAGGACATAGTTCGAACTCCTATCGGGGACTGGTTCGGGTTTCGCCAAAAGCTGAAAATGCGCGTAACTATTCGCAGTGCGATTCGCTTTTATTGGGTGATACCTGTGGCGCTCATACATTTCCATATATAGAAGTCGCCAACAGCAGTTCGGTGGTTGAACACGAAGCCACCACCTCTAAAATCGGGGAGGACCAGATCTTTTACTGTAATCAGCGCGGAATTTCAACCGAAGATGCGATCGGAATGATCGTCAACGGCTATGCCCGCGAGGTGATTAACAAACTTCCAATGGAGTTTGCAGTGGAAGCACAGAAGTTATTACAGATCAGCCTAGAAGGCAGTGTTGGTTAATTAAAAATAAAAATTGAAATTTTGAATATGCTAGTAATTAAAGATTTATACGCCAGAGTCGAAGGGAAAGAAATACTAAAAGGAATAAACCTCACTGTAAATGCCGGTGAGGTTCACGTAATTATGGGACCCAACGGTTCAGGAAAGAGTACACTTGCCAATGTCTTGGCCGGCAACACCAATTTTGAAGTAACACATGGCACCGCAACATTTAATGGTAAGAATTTGCTCGAAATGTCGGCTGATGTAAGGGCCAAAGAAGGTTTGTTCCTTGGTTTTCAATACCCGGTAGAAATCCCGGGTGTGAGTATGGTGAATTTTCTGAAAACTGCCGTGAACGAACATCGTAAATACCGCGATCAACCTGCATTATCAGCGGGCGATTTTCTGAAATTGATGCGCGAGAAAAAAGCAATGGTTCAGATTGATTCACATTTAACAAACCGTTCTGTAAACGAAGGATTCTCGGGTGGTGAGAAGAAAAAGAACGAAATCTTCCAGATGGCTATGCTCGAGCCCACATTGGCAATTCTCGACGAAACAGACAGCGGTCTCGATATCGATGCGCTCCGGATTGTTTCGAACGGTGTCAATTTGCTGAAAACACCTAATAATGCAACTATCCTGGTTACTCATTACCAGCGATTGCTCGACTACATTGTTCCTGACTTTGTACACGTTCTCTATGACGGCAAGATCGTTAAATCTGCTGGCAAAGAACTTGCTTTAGAGCTCGAAGAGAAAGGTTACGACTGGATTAAAAAAGAGCAGGGGGAATAACTATGGCAGAAGTACTAGATAAAACAACAGCTGTCCGGCGGATTCGAGATATCTACGAAGAGAATCTTTCGAAAATCGCTAATGGATTGCCCGATTGGTTCAACATTTCCCGTCGGCCTGCACTTGAAGCCTTTCAAAGAATGGGAATCCCTGGTTTCAAGAACGAGAATTATAAATATACCGACCTCACCCGTCTTTTTGAGAATGAAAATTTCAGGCGGGCGTTCAAAACTGATGAGTTTGATGTTGACCTGAAGGATGTTTTCAGTTGCGACGTTCCCGAATTCGATACACACCTGATACTTGTTGTCAACGGCTGGTATGACGAATCCAACAATCCGGGCAATTCGTATCCCGAAGGAGTCATTATTAAGAGCTTTAAAAAAGCCATCGTTGAAAACCGCGAACTGGTTGAAAAATACTATGGCAAATTAGCGAAAGCCGAAGCTGATCCTTTAACGGCCTTGAACTCAGCTTTTGCGCAAGATGGATTATTTATCTATATCCCGGACAATGCCCACATCACCAAGCCATTGCAACTCATCAACATTTTGAGAAGCGAAGATGACCTTTATGTAACGCAACGTAACCTGATCATTGCCGGTAAAAACAGCCAGGCGAAGATCATGTTCTGCGACCATACATTGCTTCCTCAGAATTTCATTATCAACAACGTTACCGAATTCGAAATTGGCGAAGATGCGGTGATCGATATTTACAGCATTCAGAATCAACATAATAAAACGGCGAATCTAACTGGTTTATACATCCGTCAACAGCGAAATTCACATTTGGTGACTAATGCGGTTACTCTTCACGGCGGTATTATCCGCAATAACCTCAATGTGTTGCTCGACGGTGAACATGCAGAGGCTAAAATCTGTGGTCTTGCGTTGTCAGACAAGAATCAACATGTTGATAATTATACGTTTATCGAACATGCCAAACCCAATTGCCAGAGCAATCAGCTGTATAAGAATATTCTCGACGACAGCTCTACGGGTGGATTTACTGGGAGAATACATGTTGCTCCACATGCGGTTAAGACTCAGGCATACCAGCGGAATAACAATGTTCTGCTCACCAATGCAGCTAAAATGAATACCAAACCGCAACTGGTGATCGACAATGACGATGTTAAATGTTCGCACGGGGCAACGGTGGGTCGAATAAATGAAGAAGCGCTTTTCTACCTTCAGTCAAGAGGTATCAATGAAAAAGAGGCACGACTGATGCTGATGTTTGCCTTTGCTCATGAAGTACTCGCTGAAATAAAAGTAGATAAGTTACTCGACGTGATCGATAAACTGGTGAATAAACGATTAAGGGGAGAAGTATCGAAATGCCACTCGTGTGCATTGGACTGCATTCGTTGATTTATTTAAAAAAAAACAGATATCTTATACATATAACATGATTCCCGATATTTCTAAAATGCGTAAAGATTTTCCGATTCTTGACCAAAAAGTTAACGGGAAGCCTTTAATTTATTTTGATAATGCTGCGACGAGCCAGCGTCCCATTCAGGTGATCGAACGCGTCGATGAATTTTCACTTCGCACGAATGCCAACATCCACCGGGCCACCCACTATTTGGCAAACAAAACAACCGAGGCATTCGAAGCAAGCAGGGAAACTGTTCGCCAATTTATTAATGCAGGAGAGGCTTCAGAGGTTATATTTACGCAAGGAACAACCGAATCGATCAATCTTGTTGCTTTTTCTTTTGGTGAGGCATTTGTCTCTGCAGGAGATGAGGTGATCGTTACAGAAATGGAGCACCATGCCAATATTGTTCCCTGGCAGATGATGTGCGAACGACGTGGTGCCATCCTCAAAGTACTTCCTTTTAATGACAAAGGAGAATTACAAATTGAACTGTTAGACAGCTTGATAACCAACAAAACCAGAATTCTGGCTGTCGCGCATGTCTCAAATACTTTAGGAACCATCAATCCCATCAGAGAGATCATCCTCAAAGCACACCTGAAAAATGTACCGGTTTTAATCGACGGAGCCCAGGCGGCAGCACACTTCAAAATTGATGTACAGGAGCTTGGATGTGATTTCTATGCCTTTTCGGGACACAAAATTTACGGACCGACAGGGATAGGAGCACTTTACGGCAAACGGAAATGGCTCGATCAAATGCCTCCATTTATGGGAGGCGGTGAAATGATTGACCGCGTGACCTTTGCAAAAACGACTTACAATCAGCTCCCTTATAAATTCGAAGCTGGCACCCCGAATTATGTAGGAGCAATTGGACTTGCTGCAGCAATCGAATATATTCAAAGTCAGGATAATCAGGCTCTGGATGCTTACGAGCACGATCTTCTTACCGTAGCAACTGAAAAGTTGAAACAGATTGAGGGTTTGAAAATTTACGGTGAGGCATCTGTAAAGGCTGGGGTTATCTGTTTTAATATTGAAGGAGTTCACCCGTTTGATCTGGGAACATTGCTCAACCAGCTTGGTATTGCAGTCAGAACCGGCCGTTTATGCGCCGATCCTGTGATGGATCATTATGGTGTTGAAAATATGGTTCGAGCTTCATTTGCCTTCTACAATACATTCGAGGAGATTAATGCTTTTTACAAGGCCTTGGTCAGATTGAAAGCGATGTTTTAAAATTCGCTACTTTTGAGAAGTAAAAAGAAACATTAAATGACGATAGACGAAATACAGCAGGAGATAGTTGAAGAGTTTTCAGGATTTGAAGATTGGATGGACAAATATGCCTACCTTATTGAAATAGGGAATGAAATGGCACCCATTGATGCGAAGTATAAGGTAGAAAGTAATCTGATTCGCGGATGTCAATCGAGGGTTTGGTTGCACCAGGAATTTACGGACGGCAAGATCGTATTCGAAGCCGAAAGTGATGCACTGATTGTTAAAGGTTTAGTTGCATTGTTGCTCCGGATTTATTCTGGTCGTACGCCAAAAGATATCCTCGAATCTGAACCACGGTTTATCGATGAGATCGGTTTAAGGCAACATCTCTCGCCTACCCGTTCGAATGGTCTCCTTGCCATGGTTAAACAAATGAAACTGTATGCGTTGGCATACGAGAAAATTTCAGCAAAAAAATAGAAGATGGACGCAAGAATAGATTTAATCATAGAACAATTGAAGGAAGTATACGATCCTGAGATTCCGGTGAATATATACGACTTAGGACTTGTTTACAGTGTTGATGTTGAGGGTGACGAGGCGAAGGTATTGATGACGTTGACCGCCCCGAATTGTCCAGCAGCCGATATGATTCTTGCCGATGTCGAATACATGTCGAAAAAGGTGGAAGGGATAGAATCGTGCAAAGTTGAAATCACCTTCGAGCCGGCATGGGAAAAGTCGATGATGTCGGAAGAGGCGCGCCTGGAGCTGGGATTTATGTAACGAGAAATCTTTATTTTTGTTTGAATAACCTTATCAGAAAGCATATCAACCTCTTGATTTAAACCTTATTAATTTAGTTTTGAGGCAATAAGGTAAAATCTATTTTCATTTTCCGGGACTACTAAAGTTTTTCTGATAATAACGGTTTTACAATTTTCTTTAGTATGCAACTATCCGAAGTATACAGTCAGCAGATCAAGGAAAAAGCGATTGCGTTAGGTTTTTCGGCATGTGGAATCTCTGCTATTCGTTGCCTTGACGAAGAACGAGACCGACTCCAAAGCTGGCTGTCAAACGAAATGAACGCTTCCATGCTCTATATGGCCAACCATTTTGAAATGCGACTTGATCCCGGCAAAATAGAAGAGGGTGCTAAATCTGTAATTTCAGTATTGATTAATTACTACCCTTCCAAAAAACAAACCGATCCTGCAGCACCCAAATTCTCGAAATATGCCTACGGGAAAGACTACCATTTAGTTGTAAAAGAAAAGCTTAATAATCTCTTAATATTCATTCAGTCGTCGGTTTCTCCCTGTCGTGGAAGAGCATTTGTCGATTCAGCACCGGTGCTTGAGCGCCCTTTGGCCAAAGCTGCTGGATTAGGATGGATTGGCAAAAACTCACTCCTTATTTCAAAAGAGTTTGGATCGTATATATTTATTGGTGAATTGATTATTGATTTAGAATTAAAATCCGATGATCCGTACACTGCTGATTATTGTGGAAATTGCACCCGCTGCATCGACGCCTGTCCTACCAGTGCAATCGTTTTCCCCCGGACGATAGATGCCCGAAAATGCATCTCCTATCACACCATCGAAAATAAAGAGACGATTCCAGGGTCCATCCGTGAAAATCTACATAATCAGATATTTGGATGCGACATTTGTCAGGACGTTTGTCCCTGGAATAAAAAAGTGATACCCAATCAAAGCCTTGATTTTATGCCAATTGAAGGTTTGTTGGAAATGAATAAAGAAGATTGGAAAGAGCTGAGCCAAGACAAATACACTAAAATATTCAGACACACAGCCTTTGAAAGAGCCGGTTTTGAGCAGATCAAGCGGAATGTCGATTATCTGAAAGAATGATTTTGATCATATCTTTGTATCGATAATTTTTATAGGATCGCTCATCATGCCAGTAACAGATTACCAATTGAAATCGTTCGACGGGCTTGACCTTTATGCCGTGCAATGGCCCTCTAATGAGCGGCCTGAAGCAGTCGTTGCCTTTGTTCATGGGTATGGTGATCATAGTAGAAGGTATGATGAATGGTTTCGGAAACTAACCAAACGGAATATTGCAGTTCTTGCTATCGATTACCGCGGACATGGCAGGTCGCAAGGCCGACGGGGAGTTATCAGACGATTTGACGATCTTCTAAAGGATGTAACCTTATTGCACGAAAAGGCAAAATTGCTTTTCCCCCGGATTCCAGTTGTTCTTTATGGGCATAGTTTAGGGGCAACAATCGTTTTAAGTTACCTGCTAAAATCAACACGGCTCCCTGAACTTGCAATTGCATCTTCTCCATGGCTTAAGTTGAACAAACCTCCCGGAAAACTATTTTCAACAATCATTAAAGCCGGAAATATCGTCGCTCCATTTCTCACTTTTAAAACCGGACTTCGCTCCTCCGATTTTTCAACGGTAGATGGTTCTTGCCAAAAAAGAGAAAAAGACAAGTTTGTTCATAACAGAATATCATCCAGGTTTTTTTCAGAAGTAGTAAAGGAAGCGCAATGGATAATGACCCATTTCACTGAAATCGAGACCCCACTTTTGTTGATGCAAGGGAGAGACGACTTAATAATGGATGCCACAGCTACCAGAAAATTATATGATGGATCGCCGGGGCAGATTAACTACCGCGAATGGGAATATGCCGGACATCAATTGCACAATTCCGAAAGAAGCATCGAAGTGATGGACTTTATGGCTAACTGGATAAAAAAAGGAATATGATAAATTTTAGAACAGAGGTTGAACTACCCGAATTCAAAAAAAAGATGGGTTACCGTCATCAATGATGATCGGATCGTGTTTTGCCGAAAATATTGGAACTTATCTTCAGGAACTTTGTTTTCCCATCATGGTTAACCCTTTCGGAATTGTTTATAATCCAATTTCAATAGCGAACAGTCTCAATCTTCTTCTTTCAGGTAAAAAATTTGCCGAACAGGATTTATTCTATTCCAACGGATTATACAACAGTTTCTCGCATCATAGCCGGTTTTCCGGTTCCGATCCGGATAGTACTTTATCAAGGATCAATATACAAACTAACGAAGCTTCCGTTATTCTGAAGAACTGTCATCACCTTTTTATCACATTTGGCACCTCTTGGGTATTTGAACACAAGCTAAAGAAAGTTGTTGTTTCAAACTGTCATAAACTTCCTGCATCAACATTCGACCGATATCGATTGTCCGTTTCGCAAATAACTGAAACCTGGATTCCGTTGATCGATGAAATGAGAAGAAACAATTCAAATCTTCACCTCATTTTCACTGTTAGCCCAATCAGGCATTTGAAAGACGGAGCCCATGAAAATCAGCTAAGCAAATCGACGCTTCTTTTGGCAATTGACGATTTGATTTCACGATATGGTACTGAAACAATCTCCTATTTTCCTTCGTACGAACTTGTGCTTGACGAATTGCGCGACTACCGGTTTTTTGCTTCCGATATGACCCATCCAAGCGAAGTAGCTATTCGTTTTCTTCAGGAAAAATTTGCGGCTACATTTCTGGATAAAGAAGCATTAGCTGTTTCAGCCGAACTGGATAAAATTCTTCCGGCTCTAAAGCATAAACCGCTGAATATTAATGACAATAATTATATTTCGTTTATTGAGAGTCAAATTGAAAAAATTAATCAGTTTCAAATCAAATACCCTTTTATTGACCTGAAAAAAGTGAATAAAAAGTTACAAGAAAAAATAGACAATTAAATTTTCAGTTGACAAAAGCTTTTCATATTTTTAGCCGTAGGACATTTTCCTAATCTTAAGGAGAATCCTTATCCAAATAAAGAATAATATTAATAATGAAGTTCGTATGAGCTACCTAAAATTCGACAAAGAGGAACTGGTTAACCTGGAATACTCATTACAACGCGAATTTCTGCGCACTAACCGTTCAGGAGCCTATTCATCCTCAACTCTTGCAGGATGCAATACCCGGAAATACCACGGTATGCTGATTGTACAACTGGATGAGCTTGATGGAGGCAAACATGTGCTACTTTCGTCGCTTGACGAAACGATTATTCAACACGATGCCCAATTCAATCTCGGAATCCACAAATATCCAGGTGAATTTTATGAACCAAAAGGGCATAAGTATATTCGGAATTTTGAGATTGACACAATTCCTAAAGTTACCTTTCGGGTAGGTGGAGTTGTTCTTACTAAAACCCGAATGCTGGTAGAACATGAAAATCAAATAATCGTTAAATACACGCTTGAGGAGGCCAGTAGTCCTACAATCCTAAGGTTTAAACCATTTTTGGCGTTTCGTAATGTCCATCAACTGACCAGGGCCAACATGGTTGCCAACGGGAAGTATAACAAAATAAAAAACGGGATTAAAATGAGCCTTTATGAAGGATATCCCGAGTTACACATGCAATTCTCAAAAGATGTTGATTTTGTACCGATACCAGATTGGTCCCGAAACATTGAATATATAAAGGAGCAATCAAGAGGTTACGAGTTTCAGGAAGACCTTTATGTTCCGGGTTATTTTGAGTTACCCATTAAGAAAGGAGAATCGGTATTTTTCTCGGCTTCAACTGAAGGCTGCGATCCGGTTGACATAAAAAAGCTTTATGCGATTGAAAAAGATAAACGTATTCCGCGCGACAGTTTCATTAACTGCCTGATCAACTCTGCACAGCAATTTATTTGGGAAAGAAAAGATGGTAAAGATATTATCGCCGGATTCCCTTGGTATGAATCGATTCCGTTGCAAACATTTCACGCGTTGCCAGGATTGCTATTGACCCAATCGGAAGTTTCCACTTACGAGGAGATATTAAAAACCAACCTCAACCGATTGAAAGATGGATTATTACCTAAATATGTAGGAAATCCGGGTGACTACGATTCTGCAGATGCACCACTTTTTGCATTTCAGGCTATCCAGGAACTAAAGCCATTTTTAGATAAAAAAGAACTTTGGAAAAGTTATGGTTCTGCTATGAAGGAAATCCTGACCAATTATAAACAGGGAACCCGTTTTAATATTCATATGGAATCAAATGGTCTGATCCACGCAAAGCAAAAAGGGGTTGCACTTACTTGGATGGATGCCTATTTAGATGGAAATCCGGTTACTCCCCGAGGCGGCTTTACTGTCGAAATCAATGCCGCCTGGTATAATGCTGTCTGTTTTGCACTCGAACTTGCAGAATCCTCAAAGGATAAAGCATTTATCAGCGAATGGTCCTCTTATCCTGAACTAATTGCACAGTCTTTCTTAGATACATTCTGGAATAATGAAAAGGGTTATCTGGCTGATTATGTTGACGGTGATTATGTTGACTGGTCCGTTAGACCAAATATGATTTTTGCCGCAAGTTTAGAGTATTCTCCAATGACGCGCGAACAGAAAAAATTAATTGTCAGTACAGTAAGAAATGAACTTCTTACACCTCGGGGGCTACGATCCCTGGCGCCTAAAGACTTTCATTACAAGGGATCATGCGTTGGAAATGCCAACAATCGATCAGCGGCGGTACATATGGGAAGTGTTTACCCATTTCTGATTTACCCATTCGTTAAGGCGTATCTTGACATCCACAAAGCAGGAGGTTTAGCATTTGTTAAACAAATCATGTCGGGATTTGAAGAGGAGATGTCGGAACATTGTTTGGGAACACTTTCCGAAGTCTACGAAGGGAATCCACCTCATACAGCGCGGGGTGCAATCTCGCAGGCATGGAGTGTGGGTGGAGTTCTTAGTGCCACTTCTGTACTCGAGAAATTCGTTGAACCATAATAATCAGGGACCATGCTGAATTTTCAGTATATCAGGTCTCTCAAATATAATTTCGGTGCGTTTATCAACAATTCCGAAAATAGAATAAAGAGTATAAAGATTTTTTCTCAACTCAGCTACTAAAGGATGAAAGTTTTAATGTTTGGATGGGAGTTTCCCCCGCACATTAGCGGGGGTCTCGGTACAGCCAGTTACGGATTAACCAAAGGACTGGCACAATTAGATGATGTTGAGGTGCTTTTTGTTGTTCCAAAAGCATATGGCGACGAAGATAATTCAGCTGTAAAGCAGATTATTGGGGCTAGTGATGTGTCGATTACCCAGAAAAAAATCTTCTATCGCACTTCAGAGCGGAACTTCGATTACCTCGAAGTTGAATCGAATCTTGTTCCCTATTCTACTCCTGAGGAATTTTGGAAATTAACAGAACAGCGTGTCTCTGCCCAAACACGTTTTATTCAGACCGATTCGGAAGGCAAGCTTCCTTTTACCGGTAAATACGGTACGAACCTTTTGGAAGAGATTGCGAATTATGCCATTGTAGCTGAATCAATTGGCAAAGAATACGATTTTGATGTTATCCATGCGCATGATTGGCTGGCTTATCCAGCTGGGATCGCGGCCAAAAGAGTCAGTGGAAAACCTTTGGTTATTCATGTACACGCAACCGATTTTGACCGGAGCGGTGGAAGTGTCAACCCGAGGGTATATTCAATTGAACGCGAAGGAATGGAAGTTGCCGATCAGATTATTACTGTGAGCAATCTCACGCGAAATATCGTGATAGAGAAATACGGTATAGACCCTGCCAAGGTTACGACCGTATATAATGCCGTTGAACCTGTTGAAAAAGCTGAGAACAAGGGTTATTCAAAAGGGATCAATGAAAAAATCGTAACATTCCTTGGAAGAATCACGATGCAGAAAGGACCGGAATATTTCATTGAGGCTGCATACCAGGTTTTGCGCAGAACAGACAATGTCCATTTCGTAATGGCCGGAAGCGGTGATTTAATGGAAAAGATGATCCGGCGAGCGGCCCGTCTTGGAATTGCAGATAGATTTCATTTTACAGGTTTTCTTCACGGTGACGATGTCTTCGATATGTTCCGCATGAGCGATGTATACGTAATGCCTTCCGTTTCTGAACCTTTTGGAATTTCACCGCTCGAAGCAATGATGTCGGATGTTCCAACAATTATTTCGAAACAATCTGGAGTCGCTGAAATCCTGACGCACGCAATTAAGGTAGACTTTTGGGACATTAATGCGATGGCCGATGCCATCTACGGAATCCTAAAATATCCTGCCCTATCAACTATGTTCAGAAAATTCGGAAGAGTAGAGGTAGACAGCCTGCAATGGAAACAGTCCGCCGAACACGTCCTTAAAGTCTATAAGTCCGCATTAAAAAAACCCAATACCAAAGAGATATGAAAACAGTTTGCCTCAACTTTCAAATACATCAGCCATTCCGGTACAGGAAATATCGCTTTTTCGATATTGGAAACGATGCTTATTACTATGATGATTTTGCAAATGAAACTACGCTGCGAAAGGCAACTGATCATACGTATTTACCTGCCAATAAAATTATTCTTGAGCAGATACTAAAATACAAAGGTAAATTTAAGGTAACTTATTCATTATCGGGTGTTGTACTCGACCAATTCAAATTGTATGCACCCGAAGTAATCGAGTCGTTCGCCAAGCTTGCTGCCACGGGATGTGTTGAGTTTTTATCCGAGACTTATGCCAATTCGCTGGTATCGATGGCAGACGGGAGTTTTTTCGAATCGCAGGTCAAAGCACATGACGACTTGATCGAAGAACTGTTCGGACAACGCCCGAAAGTTTTTAGAAATACCGAATTAATTTACTCAGACGAAATTGGCGATCTTGTTCAACGGATGGGTTTTGAGGCAATGATAACTGAAGGAGCAAAACATATACTGGGATGGAAAAGCCCCAATTATCTATATTGCAATGCATTAAATCCAAGACTTAAAGTTTTGATGCGCAATTACCGATTCAGTGACGATCTCTCCTTTCGGTTTTCCAATAAAGCCTGGAATGAATTTCCATTAACTGCTGAAAAATATGCCGGATGGATAAACAGCCTTCCGAAAGAGGAAGAGGTGGTAACCATATTCATCAATTACGAAACATTTGGTCAGCTACAGCCTAAGAGTTCAGGGATATTTGATTTCTTAAAGAAACTTCCGGAAGCTATCTTAAAATCCGGTAAACTTTCATTTTCGACTCCTTCAGAAGTTATCAATGATTTACAACCTGTTTCAGCTGTTCATGTTCCTTATCCAATTTCATGGGCCGACGAAGAGCGCGATCTTTCGGCATGGTTAGGAAACGAACTTCAGAAGGAGGCTTTTGATAAGCTTTACCAATTGAAGGATCGAATGAGAAATTGTACGGACGCTACAATGCTCAAAGATTGGGACTACCTCCAGACCAACGATCATTTTTATTACATGTGTACCAAATTCTTTTCCGACGGAGAAGTTCATAAATATTTCAATCCATACAGTACTCCATATGAGGCATTTATTAACTATATGAATGTGTTGAGTGATTTCAAAATCCGGCTCAATGCAGTTGTTCCTAAAAGTGCAAAAGATCAGGAAATAGCTAATTTAAAGGATCTTGTTAACGAAAAAACGAAGAAGCTTGAACTGACAGAGATAGAACTAAAAAAAGTCAAAAAAGAGGTTTCTGCTGCTAAACTGTCTCAGGACAAAATAGCGGTCGCTGCAAAAGTTGAACCTGTGAAACCAGCCGGCAAAGCAGTCCCGAAAAAGACTGCACCCAAAAAGCCGATTAAAAAAGGAAAAAAAGAATAGTTTTACTTTAACTCTCCGGAAGGTAGGTTCGTCTATCTGTAAAAGAGGTTTTGAAATACAGAACATTATAAACGCTAAAGCCTGGGATTTTCCGGGCTTTTGTGTTTGATAACCATTACTATTTTGATTGATTAACCATAGAATCAGCAAAATGATTGTAATTTAGCTACCTGCTATATGACCAACTATGATTTTTGAGAAAACAATATTAAAGAATTGTAGAACGATGACTATCAATAGAAACTGGATATTCCTTTTTCTGTTGACCGGACTCTTGTCTTTTCTCCCTGGATCAAGATCAAATGCAGCTGAAGTAATCAACAACCTGAATTTTGATTTCTACTCTCAGGAAAATGGACTCTCAAACAATCAGATCCATTGTATCCATCAGGATAATAAAGGGTGGATGTGGTTTGGAACCTCACAAGGCGTCTGTCGGTTCGATGGTTATAAATTTACTGTTTTCAAGAATGATCCCGAAGACTCAACGAGTTTGAAAGGAAATCTTGTGCGAACAATTTTCGAGGACCGGAAAGGGCAATTGTGGATTGGAACTGAAAATGGCGGTCTGAATAAATTTAACCGTGAAAAAGAGAATTTTCAACATTTGTTTTATGCAGGTGATAACTCGTTATTGAAAGACGCCACTGTTACTTCAATTAACGAAGATTCAATTGGAAATTTATGGGTGGGTACGAGCGCACATCTTTACCGTATCGAAAATGAGAACAAGTTATCGGAGATTAAACCAGCAAATCGTAACGATTTATCGGAGTATTTCAGGGTAATTAAGTCAGACAGATCGGGGAATATCTGGCTCGGAACCAATAATGGGCTTTACCTTTATGATCCGAAGAATAATCAGATCCAAAAAATCAACCTTTCTCAAAATCAAACGTCCAATCAGGAAATCTGGGATATTTTTCACGATGACGACGGGATCTTATGGATAGGTACCTATGCAAATGGTCTTTTAACCGTCAATCCAATCACCCTCGAAGTAAAACAATTGACCTTGGATTCCGAAAATGACCGAAATCAAACGGTAAGGGCGATTTCAAAAGACCGAAACGGGAAATACTGGATCGGAACGCGCGGCGGCTTGTATGTTTATGAGAAAAATAAAGGTGCAACCGCATTTTACTACCATGACGAGCGGGAACCGAAAAGCCTGGTTAACAATTCGATCCAGTGTATTTTTCACGATTTGAAAGGGGATGTATGGATTGGAACGCGCAATGGAATAAATTTTCTGATAGAGGAAAGGCAGAACATTCAGGGATATAAATCGATGCCTGGTGACAACCGCTATTTGAACAGCAGCGAAATCTATGCTTTCTGGGTTGATCCGAAAGGAGATATTTGGACGGGTACCGAAAGTGGCGGAATCAACATCCTGGATCGAAAAACCGGACGTTTCAAGTATATGCTTCCGCAAAAGGGAAATCCCAACTCTTTATCAACCAATTGCATAAAAGCATTGCTTGATGATGGTAAAAATAACCTCTGGATCGGCACATTCCTGGGTGGCATTGATGTTCTGAACCTGAAAACCGGTGCGGTCAAACATTACACCAACAATCCTGCTGATCCTTCGAGCCTGTCGGATAATCGTGTCTGGTCATTTTTACGCGACAGTATCAATGATATCTGGGTTGGCACAAGTGTTGGACTAGATAAGTTTGATCCGGCAACAGGTTCGTTTACCCATTTCCGAAATCTTGTCGATGGACAACAGGTTAACTGGTTAGTTGAAGACTCCGATCATACAATATGGATTGGCGCTAAGGACCTTACACATTATGATCCAAAAGATCAGAAAATAACACGCATTCAGGAAACAACCCGATGGATGCTTCACGATTCGAAGGACAGATTCTGGCTCGCTACACCAAACCGCGGAATTGCGTTGTTCTCCAAAGAGAAAGGTGTCCTAAAGTATTACTCCGAAAAAAACGGACTTGCAAATAACCAGACGCTCGCCATACTTGAAGACAATGAGCATTTTCTCTGGATCAGTACAACGAATGGTCTTTCGAAGTTCGATCCTGCAAGTGAACGATTTCATAATTTTTCATTGAAAAACGGCTTCCAAAACAACCAGTTTACTTATGGGGCAGCTTTTAAAACAACACAGGGAGAATTGCTTTTTGGTGGTATTTCGGGGTTTAATATTTTCAATCCCACAAAGATTAAATCGGGCGACTATTTCCCGCAAATCATTTTGACCGATCTGAAAATTTTCAATAAATCGGTAAAAATCGGAGATCTGAAAAACGATGTTCTAACAAAAAGTATTTCTGAAACTGATATAATTGAGCTGAAACACGACCAGAATTCAATTACAATTGACTTTGCATCATTTGATTATGCGAATAGTCTTGGAATTCAGTATTCGTATTTTCTGGAAAACTTCGATAACGATTGGAACGAACCTTCGGTGAATCGATCGGCAACCTATACAAACCTTGATCCCGGGGAATATTCATTTCAGGTGAAAACCGTTTCCATCGACCGTAAAGAGAGCAATTTAGGACCAAAATTAAAAATCATCGTCCTTGCTCCTTACTGGGGAACCTGGTGGTTTAGAAGCACTGTTTTTCTTGCTATTACCGGACTTTTTTACCTGTTGATTACCTTTCTTTTATACAAGGAAAAACTAAAGACCGATCTGAATCTTGAGCGTTTGAATGCCAAAAAACTTCATGAACTCGACACAATGAAATTACGGTTTTATACCAATATTTCGCACGAGATACGTACCCCTTTGACCCTGATCCTGGGACCACTGGACAAAATGCTAAACAATACCATTCCGGAAAATGAGATAAAGGGACATGTTGAGGTAATGCACCGAAATGCGACTCAATTGCATCAATTAATCAACCAGTTACTCGATTTCAGAAAACTTGAAAGCGGAAACCTGAAACTTGTGTTGACTTGTGGCGATATGGTTTCGTTTCTGGCAGAAATTGTCGGGTCGTTTGACAAATATGCCCAAGAGAAAGAGATCAATCTGAAATTCAACTCCCTCAAAAAAGAGATCATCACCAACTTTGATGCCGATAAGTTAGGGAAAATCATGAACAACCTGCTGTCGAATGCATTCAAATTTACTGGGAGGGGTGGTAAAATATCAGTTAACCTTTCGCTGGTTTTTGCTACAGATGAAGGTGAGCAGGCAGGCGATTCACCAGAAAAAAGGATCATTGAGATTACAGTGAAAGACATGGGAATCGGGATTGCCGAGACAAATCTGGAGAAGATATTTGTCCGTTTTTTCCAGGTTGATGAAAATGCCAAACAAACCGGAACCGGAATCGGGCTGGCATTGACCAAAGAACTTGTTAAACTACACAAAGGGAGTATTTCGGTACAGAGTAAAGAGGGGAAAGGTTCAAAGTTTACCATTCACCTGCCTTACGACGAGCTTAATAACCATCCTCTTGCCGAAACTGCCAATGCTGAAGACCAAAATGAACCTCTTGGGATCAGGCACATTGAGGAACTTACGGCAGAAACAATGCCTTCAGGACGAAAAATCATGCTTTTAGTTGACGACAATTCGGATGTTAGGTATTTCATTAAGTCACATTTCATCACCAATTACCAGGTATTAGAAGCTGAAAATGGGTTGGAAGGATGGACCATTGCACTGAAAACAATTCCCGATATGATCATATGTGACGTGATGATGCAAGATATTGATGGTTTTGAACTCTGCCGGAAGATCAGAAAAGATGAGAGAACATCTCATATTCCGATCATCCTGTTGACAGCGCTCGGATCGCGCGAGCACGAAATTGAAGGATTAAGCTCAGGCGCAGATGATTACATCACAAAACCATTCGATCTGGGTATTTTACAAACTAAAATTGAAAATATTCTGTCGGTCCGCCAATCATTGAAACAAAAATATACTTCTGAAATGTTGCTTCAACCCAGAAATGTCGTCCTTAGTTCCCCAGATGAGCGATTTCTTCAGAAAGCGATCGAAGTGGTTGAAAACAATATTTCAGATCCCGATCTCGACATCGAGCACTTTGCAGCAGAAATTGGTGTAAGCCGGATGCAATTATACCGTAAACTTGATGCCTTAACTGAAATGACAGTGAAGGAATTTGTCCGAAATATCCGTTTGAAAAGAGCGGCCCAACTATTGGTTCAGAAAAAACTGAATATCTCTGAGATTGCATATGCCGTAGGCTTTAAAGATCTGTCACATTTCCGTAAATGTTTTAAAATTGAGTTTGGAATGAGCGCTTCGGAATATGTTGAAAAAAACAGCACCCAGTAACAATTTCCGCTTTTTGATTTTCTCAATTTATTCATTGATTACCTATGTATTGTAAAATATCGCTTATCGCGATGTTATTTTCAAACCCGCATTTTGGGAATTCTGACCACCTGTTGGGAATTCCTGCCATCCTTCCTGATACACATTAAACACCTCCCTGTTTTTCATTATGGTAGATTTACATGACCAATCAACAATTTAACATTAATGGAAAGCATCGTAAAAAAAATGAGACGGGTTTCATCGATTATTGTCTTGCTCACAATCATCCTTGCTATCATTCTCTATTTTTTGATTGTTATTAGCTTTTGATGTTGACACAATGTGAAGAGCTGAGAGGTGTTTAACTGACGATAGTAACCAATACAAACAGATGAAAAGATTTTGGACGATCCTTACCGGATTTCTGATTATTTCCCAAACTTCCTTCGCCCAATCGAAACAAAATGCACCCAATGGGTTGGAGATTGCTGTGAAAATGGCTGATTCGGAAATCAAACATTTTCCGGAACTCTGGACCGTCGACTTTAACCCAAAACCGGTTTGGAATTATACCCAGGGATTAGTTGCTCATTCCATGATCAAAGTATGGAAAGAGAACGGGAATGAAACTTTTTACAATTACGCCAAGACCTATGCCGATAAGTTTATTGATGCAAACGGTAATATTTGGGGATATAAGGTTGATGAGTACAATATCGACTGTGTTAATTCCGGAAAATTTCTTTTTGATGTTTACGAAAAAACAAAAGATGACCGATACTTAAAAGCAATCAATCATTTACGCGATCAGCTAAAAACACAGCCACGCACTTCTGAAGGAGGTTTCTGGCATAAACAGCGGTATCCGAATCAGATGTGGCTCGATGGCTTGTACATGGGTGCACCTTTTCTTGCCCAATACGCTTCTTTAATGAATGAACCTGCTATTTTCGATGATGTTGTAAATCAATTTCTCATTGTTCACAAGCACACTTATAATCCGAAAGCCGGATTAAATTATCATGGCTGGGACGAAAGCAAACAACAAAAGTGGGCCGATCCGAAAACCGGTTGTTCGCCTAATTACTGGGGAAGAGCAATGGGATGGTACGCAATGGCACTTGTCGACGTACTTGACTATTTACCACTTGAACATCCGGGCAGGGTTAAGATTTTGGAAATTCTGAATCAGGTTGTCGTGGGCGTCAAAAAATACCAGGATCCGAAAACCGGACTTTGGTACCAGGTGCTCGATCAGGGCAGCCGCGAAGGAAATTACCTCGAAGCGACCGCTTCGTCAATGTTTACCTATGCATTGTTAAAAGCTTCACGTAAAGGATACATAAGTGCTGATTACAAAGTAATTGCCACGAAAGCTTATAAAGGGATCCTGGATAATTTAATCCGGGATAACGGAGATCGAACCATCAGTCTGACCAAATGCTGTTCAGTTGCCGGTCTTGGAGGAACACCTTATCGCGATGGTTCATATGAATACTATATCAAAGAACCTGTTCGTGCAGATGATCCAAAAGGAGTTGGGCCATTTATCATGGCCTCGCTCGAATTTAATATTAACTAATTTTTTTAATTCAAAAATCAAACTTAAAAATTATCTATGATGAAAATGAAGCAAAGTTTTCCTGGAAAGGTTTGCCTGTTTGTACTGTTTGTAATTTTTACGGGCGCACAACTGTTTGCCCAGAAAGTTACAGGTGTGGTGGTTGATGAATCAAACACTCCGATACCGGGCGTAAATGTTGTTGTAAAAGGGACAACAAATGGTGTAACTACCAATAATGATGGGGCTTATACGATTACTCCATCCAATGCACTTAAAGATGTTCTCTCTTTCTCTTTTATTGGTTTTGAAACAAACGAGGTAAAAGTCAACGGACAAAAAGTAATTAATGTACAGTTAAAAACCGGCACCCTCGAAGTTGAAGAAGTGGTTGCAATCGGTTATGGTGTGATCAAAAAGAGAGATTTGACGGGTTCTGTATCTTCCGTTAAGGCGGATGTAATTTCTAAAACCGCATCGAGTAATGCAATGCAGGCAATGCAAGGACGTGTTCCGGGACTCGACATTCAGCAATCAAGTGGACAGGCTGGCGCAGGACTTAACATTAATCTTCGCGGATCACGTTCGATTACTGCAACTAACAGCCCGTTGATTATGGTTGATGGTGTGGATTATGGATCAACACTCGACATTAATCCTTCCGATATCGAATCCATGGAAGTATTGAAAGATGCATCTTCTACTGCTATTTACGGAACAAAAGGTGCAAACGGAGTAATTATCATCACGACAAAACGCGGCAAAGCAGGTAAAACCAAGGTAAGCCTTAATGCTTACTTATCATCTAACCAACCTGCCAACATACCTCAAGTGATGTTTGGTTTGACTGAAGTAAACCGTCGGATCAATGCAGAACGATATAAAAGAGACCAATTGCTTGTTACTGCAGGCACTGGTACCTGGGGCGATTCTAAAGTAGTAGCATCTGATGTTCTCGGAAGTTCGGCTGCCAATAGTTTGCCATATACTGAAATGGATATTTATAATGACGGATCATATACCAATTGGGCAGATATCATTCTCCGGAATGGTTTAACTCAAAACTATGAAGCAGCGGTATCAGGCGGAAATGAGAAAACCAATTTCAACCTCTCTTTGGGAACAATGTACGAAGCAGGTTTGCTACGTAAAGACCAAATGGATCGTTATAATGTAAAGACAAACATTGACCACAAAATCAGCAGTATTTTTAAAGTGGGAACAAGTTTGTTGTACACTTATAAAAATCAAGACCAACGTACCAACGTTTTTGGTCAGGCATTAAAAATGACTTCCATTGCACATCCATATGATGCCGATGGAAATATGATCTTCAAACCATCACCTACTTACGAAGCTCATGCCAACCCATTGTTAGACGAAGTTGACGGCAACTTTCAGCACAATATAGAATCTACCCGTTTCTTCGGAAATGCCTATATGGAAATTACTCCGATGAAGAACTTATCATTCAAGTCGATGCTGGCTTTAGACAGAACCGATTCCCGTGACGGCCTTTACCAGGACTATCAAAGTGTAGGGAGACTTCAAGGTGCTGCCGGCAGTTATATTTCTGTAGAAAACAGGGTTCATACCGGGTATACATGGGAAAACACATTGAATTACAACACCAATTTTGGCGGTTCAAAACACAATATTTCAGGTTTGTTAGGCCACAGCAGTACCCAGGGAGTTACCGAATATCGGGGCATTAACGGGAATACCGCAGCAGAGCACTACTATCAAAGTTCGTTCTATGATTTATCCAAAATAACAGTACCTGTTCTTACAAACGGATATACCAAGAGTTCAATGCTTTCATTCTTCGGTCGTGCGAACTACAGATTCATGGATAAATATCTCTTAACTGCATCAGTTCGTGCAGATGGTTCGTCGGTATTGGCAAAAGGACATCAATGGGGCTATTTTCCATCAGTTGCAGTTGCATGGCGAATGAACGAAGAATCGTTCCTTAAAAGTGCCGGATGGCTGGATAACCTGAAGCTTCGTGCTTCATGGGGTTTATCAGGTAATGCCGCCGTTGATCCTTACGGAACACTTACAACAGTTAGTAACAGCAGTACTTTCCCTGTTTATTATAACCTGAACGGAAAAGAATATTCGGGTAATATACCCAATACATTTGGTAACGAAAATCTGACATGGGAAAAGACAGCTGCACTAAATTTCGGTTTGGACTTTGGAATCCTGAAGAACCGGATTTCGGGTAGTGTAGATGTTTATTTCAGTAACACATACGATTTACTTTATATGAGGAGCCTTCCTGCATCGAATGTATTTCCTAATGTGCTCGACAACATTGGCAAAACCAAAGGATCGGGTATTGAACTTGGTTTAAATACGTTGATTGTGGATTCTAAAGATTTCAAATGGGATGTAAACTGGACAGCCGCATTCTATAAAGATGAAATCACGAGTCTTTCAGGAGGTATCACAAAAAACATTACCGGACGTACAGGTCAGATTATTGGCGAGCCGGTAAGCATATACTACGATTATCAAGCCGAAGGTTGCTGGGGTGCCGGAGAATTTATTACCTACAAAGCTGACTGGCTGGCGCGTCACCCAGGTGAAACAATGACCATGACTGGTGATCCCGGAACGATTAAAATTTTAGATGTTGACGATGATGGCAAACTTACCGATGCTGATAAACGTGTTTACAATCGTAGTCCAAAAGCAGTATTGGGTATGAATAATACGATTAGCTATAAGAATTTATCATTGTCAGTTCTGGTCTATGCACGTCTTGGTGGATATCTCGACTACAATTTCAATAGCTTAGTCACTTATGATGGTTCTAACTGGGGCGATGTTGATTACTGGACACCCGAAAATCAAACAGCCAAATTCCCAACACCAGGAAACAATTCCAACTGGAGTACTTATGGAAGCGCCGCTCAGTACGAGAATGCTTCGTATGTGAAAGTGAAAGATATTACGCTTTCTTACAACCTGCCAAAAAAACTTATCGCTAAAGTTGGTATCGGAAATGTCAAGCTTTATGGGTCATTGAAAAATTATTTCACTTTTAGTAAAATTGACAATTATGACTCTGAACGCGGTGGTGCTGTTACCTTCCCATTGGCAAAACAGGTAATATTTGGTGTAAATGTTGAATTTTAAAAGAATTTAGATATGAAAAATAAAATTTATATAACGCTGGTGGCTACAGCATTAATGCTTGGCACAACCACATCTTGCAGCGATTTCCTTAAAGAGGAAAACAAAGTCGGGCAAACTGCTGATTTACTTTACGCAACAGAAACAGGTGTTGAAAGTCTGGTTGCTTCATGCTACACCTATACACGCACCTGGTATGGAAAAGAAGCCGCTTTGGGACTTTCCGAAATGGGTTCCGACTTGTTTTATTACGGTTTTGACAACAAGCAGAAGAGTTTGAATTCGTATAAGATTACGGCTGAAAGCTTAGATGCCAATGTTTCTGACAATCCATGCTTAGACCAATATTGGGAAGCATTCTTTACTGCCGTGAATGTTTGTAATACCACATTGGAGTATGTCCCCAAAAACACCCTTCTTTCAGCTGCAAAGAAAACACAGCATATGGGTGAAGCTCATTTCCTTCGCGCCTTTTATTATTGGCATATGGTGAATCTTTGGGGTCCGGTTCATTATTACAAAGAATCCGTTAAAACAATCTCAACCGAGGCTTTCCGCGATTCTGAAGAATCAGTTTACAGCAATATCCTCGCTGACCTTGATGATGCTGCAAAAGAATTGGCAAGCGTCACTACAAAAACATCAAGTGTAAACCTGTGGGCTGTTCGTGCATTCAAGGCTCGTGTTCTTCTCTATGCTGCATCGTGGCTGGGCGAGACAAGTATCACAAGTAATACTGCTTATGCCGGTCAAAATCTTTATACACTTGCAAAAACGGAAGCCGACGCTGTTATTGGAAGTGGCATTGCTACCTTCTACAACAAGTACGCTGATGTCTGGACAATGACGAATGAAGATGTCACAAAAAATAGCGAGTCTATCTGGGGTGTATCCTATAGTTCTACTTTCTCTCTCAATGTGTTGCCTTATCGCATCAAAACAGACGCAAGCGGAGCCTATTTAGACTATAACAACATTATATCCCGGACAGGGCGCAGTACTGGTGGCGGCAACGCAATGCTTCTTATGTTTATTCCAAAATGGAGCAATGCCGGCAGCGATTTAACCGATGTGTTCGTACGTTGTACAAGTATAACTCAAACCCTGACTAATAGCGTAACCAAAGCGGTTGTTACCTGCGGACCAACTTATTCGAAATATGGTCGTGGATTTACCCGCTATGTTCCAACGCTGTATTTGGTTAACCTGTTCAACAAAATCAAAGCAACCGACCAACGTTATGACGCGACTATACGCGACGCCTATACAATTGCTCCCGGATTGGAACTCTCCTCAAAGAAATATCCTTTGATGACGGATACAGCACTCTATTTTATGTCTGAAGATGCTTCTTCAGCAAAAGGACTAGCCATGATTGCCCGTGCAAATAAACGTTATCGGATCCACACCCTGGTTGGTGGTGCACTTCCTTTGTACACCTCCTTGGATCCTGCTACAGCACTTCCAACAACTACAATGCCAACGTTAGATCCATACAACGACGGCAGGTATAAGAATGTTGCCTATTGCGGTGACCAGTCATTCATCGCCATCAAGAAATTTGATACAGACGTATATACCCGTTCAGATAATGATAAAGTGACTCCTGAGATTTATGACCGCGACGTGATGGTACTCCGGCTTGCCGAAATGTACCTGATCAAAGCTGAAGCCGAGCTGAAAACAACCGGAAACGGTGCAGCACTTGCAACTTTAAATATTCTGCGCGCGAAACGTGCCATTGCCGGAAAGGACAATCTGCTGACAGGTACCGTTGACATTAACACAATTCTGGATGAACGTGCACTTGAACTTTGCGGGGAACAGCAACGCTGGTTCGACCTTAAACGGACAAAAACCTTGGTTAGCCGTGTAAAAGCATACAATGCGCAAGGTGCAGCAAGCGTTCAGGATTTTCATATGTTACGTCCGATTCCGCAGGCACAAATGGATGCTATTACCAATAAAACAAGTGGTGTAGATCCAAAAGGTTTCTGGCAAAACCCAGGTTATTGATTAATTAATAGCACAATTTCACAAGACCTGTCAGTTTTAAAAAATCTGACAGGTCTTCATTCAATTTTAAACCATTAATGATGCTTACCCAAATTGGCCGACTGTTCCTTTTATTGTTTCTCCTATTTTCGGGCAAATCATTAATAGCTGAAAATTATGATTTTGTGGTTGCACAGGATGGCAGTGGCAACTTCACTTCCATTCAGAAAACCATCGATGCCTGCAAAGCATTTCCGTATGCGCGAGTCACCATCTTTGTAAAAAACGGGATCTATAAAGAAAAACTTCAGGTTCCGTCGTGCAACACCCGGCTTTCGATTATAGGTGAAAGTGCCGAAAAAACAATTATTTCGTTTGACGACTATTTTGATAAAATCAGCCGGGGACGAAACAGTACATTCTACACTTCGACTTTGCTGGTGCAAGCCAGTGAATTCATCCTTGAAAATATTACAGTCGAGAATTCATCCGGACCAGTCGGACAAGCTGTTGCACTTCATGTTGAAGGTGATCAGTGTGTATTTCGCAATTGCCGGTTTTTAGGATTCCAGGATACACTTTATGCGGCTGGAATATTCAGCCGGATATTTTTCACGAATTGTTACATCGAAGGAACAACCGATTTTATTTTTGGTGAAGCAACGGCGTTGTTTGAAGATTGCACCATCTGCTGTAAAGGTGATTCATACATTACTGCAGCCAGCACCCCCGAAGGAAAACCTTTTGGTTTTGTTTTTCTGAATTGCAAACTCACCGCCGTTGATGGCGTGAAAAAAGTTTACCTGGGCCGTCCGTGGCGTATTTATGCCAAAGCTGCTTTTCTAAACTGCGAATTGGGTTCTTTTATTTGTCCGGAAGGATGGCACAACTGGGATAAACCAGATGCAGAAAAAACCACCTTTTTTGCCGAATATAAAAATACAGGTCCCGGCGCATTGCTCAGTAAACGGGTAAGTTGGTCCCATCAATTAACCGATGCTGATGCTTCAGCATTTGTACCGGAAAAGATACTCGGTGATTGGATCACAAAATTCAAGTAATTCCTAATATACTATTTCAACAGATATGATTATTCGCAAATCAGCTTTCCTGTTTTTGACAGTCGCTCTATTTTCTTCTGCCGCCTTTTCGCAGGATGATGCCAAAAATGATCAGACTAACGACTTGTACAAGAATATAGAGTTTCAGATGCCCCATATTCAGGAACCAACGATTCCTTCCAATTCAGTTTCGATTACCGATTTTGGTGCAATAAACGGTGGACAGATTCTATGCACGCAGGCATTTGCCCAGGCCATTGAGACCATGTCGAAGAAAGGTGGAGGAAAGGTCATTGTGCCCCGCGGAATCTGGCTCACGGGACCTATTACGCTAAAAAGCAACATCGAAATCTATACGGAAGGTGGCGCCATGGTCGTTTTCAGTACCGATAAAAGTTTGTACCCTTTGGTTGAAACCAATTTTGAAGGTTTTAATACCTGGCGTTGCATGTCACCTGTAAACGGCCGCAACCTTGAAAATATTGCCATCACCGGGAAAGGTCTTTTTGATGGTTCCGGTGAAGCATGGCGGGCAGTTAAAAAGGAAAAACTAACAGATTCTCAATGGAAAAAGTTGGTAGCTTCGGGTGGTTTGTTGGGTGAAAATGGCAAAACATGGTATCCATCACAACAGTTTATCAATGGCGAAAAAGTGGCTGAAATGAATGTTCCCCGCGACTTGAAAACCAAAGCCAAATTCGAACAAGTCAAAGATTTTCTACGCCCTGTAATGATCAGTTTAATTTCATGCAAAAAGGTTTTGATCGATGGCCCAACTTTCCAAAACTCACCTGCCTGGTGTATTCACCCGCTGTGGTGCGAAGATTTTACTTTGCGGAACACAACTGTCAGGAATCCATGGTATTCGCAGAATGGAGATGGAATTGACATCGAATCGTGCAAAAACAGCATCATTCACGACAGCAATTTTGATGTGGGCGACGATGCCATCTGCATTAAATCAGGAAAAGACAAAGAAGGACGCGACCGGGGCATCCCAAATGAAAACCTGATTGTGAAAAACTGCATTGTCTATCACGGTCATGGAGGCGTTACTGTTGGAAGCGAGATGTCGGGAGGCGTGCGTAACCTCCATGTTTCGAACTGTACTTTCATCGGAACGGATGTGGGCCTTCGATTTAAAAGCAACCGTGGTCGTGGCGGAGTGGTTGAAAATATCTATATTTCGGATATTGATATGATGAATATTCCAACGCAGGCTATTTCGTTCAACCTATATTACAGCGGAAGATCAGCATCCGAAGACATTGAGGCGGGAGACAACGGTCCAGTTGAAAAACTATTGCCCGTTACAGAAGAGACCCCACAGTTTAAGAACATCTTTATTCGTGATGTGAACTGTAAAGGAGCTTCACTGGGAATATTCCTCCAGGGATTACCCGAGATGAGCCTCGAAAACATCCTCCTCGAAAACATCCAAATGGAAGCTGATTACGGTATGATCTGCTCCGATGCCAAAAATGTAACCATCAAAAACCTGACCCTCAAAACAAAAAAGACACCTGTGATTGAGCTCCGGAACAGTGCTGATGTTACGATTGAAGGGCTCGTTACGAAGAATGATGCTTTACCTCTAATACGTATTTCAGGTTCAAGAACCGGAAATACTGTTTTTAAAAATGCAGGCGTGATTGATCCTGAAAAACAACTTGATATTGAAAAAGAGGTCGGGAAAGATTTAGTTAAGGTTGCAAAATAACCGGCTTTACGGCGGAAATGATGAAAATATTATTCCGCCAGACCTCGTTGGCTCGTTCGTACTAATACGATTGTTCTGCCAGACCTCGTTGACTCGTTCGTATTAATGAAATGGTTTCTCTTTCTGCATCCACTTATCGCACCAATATTCCCCTTTGTATACCGATTTGGTTGATGATTCGAACAATTTCTGCTTCATGCTCGTTTCAGGTAATAATTTGGATAATTTTACATTTTCAAAGTAATTCTCTCGAACTTTACAGGATGACGGATTTGGAATATATAGTTGATGTCAGGCATGTTAAGAAATCGTTTAAAGATGTTCAGGCTGTCAAAGGGGTAAGCCTGATGATCAGGCAGGGAGAGTTTCTTGCATTGCTTGGGCCGAATGGTGCCGGTAAAACCACACTGGTTGAAATGATAGAGGGGATTCAACATCCCGACGAAGGTGAGATTTTCATCGAAGGCAAACAATGGAAGAATCACCAGCACGAATTGCACCAATTAATCGGACTTTCCCTTCAGGAAACAAGGTTTATGGATAAACTTACAGCTTACGAAACCATGCGTTTATTTGCCAGTTTTTATAAACTCGATTCCCATCGTGTGGATGAAGTTTTTAAACTGATTGGTTTGGAAGAGAAGAAAAAATCTTACGTAAATAATTTATCAGGTGGTCAGCGCCAACGGTTGGCACTGGGAGTTGCAGTGCTTAACAAACCGAAGATCCTGCTTCTCGACGAACCAACAACAGGTCTCGATCCCAATGCACGTCACGAGATCTGGAACATCCTGCTTGATCTGAAGAAAGAGCACAACACTTCTCTGCTGCTTACTTCCCATTACATGGAAGAAGCAGAGTATCTTTGCGACAGGATTGTAATCATGGATCAGGGAACAATATTGGCCGGAGGGACACTTGAGGAAATATTGAAACTTGGCGGACATCGCTCATTGGACGAATTATTTATCAACCTCACCGGACGCCATATCTATGAATAGAATAACAAATCATCAGCTTTACCGTTTGATCGCTGCACATTTTGCAGAAATTATCCGCGAACCAGCCGTTCTATTCTGGGGCATTGTTTTTCCGATATTGATGGCCTGGGGACTCGGAATTGCGTTTACTCAAAAGGGTGAAGTACACTTCAGGATGGCTCTCGTAAAAACGATTACCGGCCAGGATACGATCAAGGAAACAAAACTTGCCAGCTACTTAGCGGCAAATGGTGTGATAAAAGACAGCACCTATTCCATGCTGCTTAAAAATGAAAAATTGGGAGATGTAAATCTTACTTTTTTCGAAACGTCATGGACAAATGCCTTTACGATGCTTAAACAGGGGAAGATATCGTTGATTGTTGAAGACAGGACAACTGACACGAAATATCATTTCGATCCGGCAAATGCTGAAGCAAAAACGGCCTATCAGCTTATGTCAAACCTGTCTTCTTATGGTCCGGGTTTTTATAACGACAATCAATCAAGTATTGAACCACTCACATTGAAAGGAACAAGGTATGTCGATTTTCTAATACCGGGCTTACTTGCGATGGGCATCATGATGTCATGTAGCTGGGGAATCAGCTATACAATTATCGACCGTCGATCGAAGAAACTGCTTCGAAGGATGGTGGCTACGCCAATGCGAAAGTCAAACTTTTTGCTTGCGCTGATAACTGTCCGGTTCTCGATGAATGTGGCAGAAGCCGCTTTGCTTTTTCTGTTTGCCTGGTTGTATTTTGGGACAACCATTCAGGGAAGCTGGCCAGCTTTGATTGCATTGTTCTTAGCCGGAAATATTGCCTTTTCGGGAATTTCGATATTGATTTCCTCGCATACTGCAAATCCTGAAATAGGAAATGGGATCATAAATGCGCTGGTAACACCAATGATGGTTGTTTCAGGTATTTTCTTCAGTTATCACAATTTCCCCGATTGGACAATTCCAATCATTCAATACCTTCCGCTCACAATGATTGCCGATAGTTTCAGAAGTATCTTTAACGAAGGGGCCGGATTTTTGGACGTATGGCGTGAAGCACTTGTACTCACATCTGTCGGAACAGTTTCGTTTATACTTGGCTTGAAAATATTTAAATGGTATTAGAAAAATAACCTTATGTATCAGAAAGACTACATTCTTAGGATGATTGAGATGATCGGCGATCTGATTGCCGCATTGCTGGGTTTGATCAAAAAAGGTGATCTTGAACAGGCTGAAAAGATAATCGAAAGGGGCTATTTTGAACTGCTCAGGAGGGATGCATCCTTTTTCCAGTTGATTCCCAAAGATCAGCTAACCGACAAATTACTCGGCGATCATCATTACACGAATGGTCATCTTGAGGTACTTTCTGAACTTTTCTTTGCTGAAGCGACGTTAAGCGAGGCCCAGAAGAAACTGAATAACAGCCTTATTTGTTATGAAAAATCTTTCGTGTTGCTCGAATTTCTTGAACAGGAAGATAAGACGTGGTCGGCTAAACGCGAAGAACGAAAAATCCTGTTGAAGGAGCGGATCGCAGTTCTTTCGGAAAAAGTAGCACCTAAACTTTAAATATTGCCCTTTAGTTCCGATATTTTTTGAAAACGGTCGTTACAGTATGTCCGCCAAACCCAAATGTATTATTCAGCGCAACCAGAATTTCTTTTTTAAATGCCAGATTCGGTGTTAGGTCTAATTGCGGATCTATATCAGGATCAGTCTCTTTTAGATTTATGGTTGGAGGAATCGTATTTTGTTCAATTGCTTTTATACAAGCAATTGCTTCAATGGCGCCTGCGGCTCCTAATAAATGACCCGTCATCGATTTTGTAGCGCTGATTTTAATTTTAGTCAACGATTGATCAAAAACTTTTGCGATCGCTTTGCACTCACTGATATCTCCGGCAGGTGTGGACGTAGCATGTGCATTGATATAACTAATGTCATCAGTCGTTAATCCGGCATCAGATAATGCTCCTTCCATGGACAATATCGCACCTAAGCCATCGGGGTGGGGTGCCGCGATGTGATAGGCGTCTGATGCAGCGCCGTAGCCTACCAGCTCGCAATATATTTTAGCTCCCCGTTTTAATGCATGTTCAAGTTCTTCAACCATTAATACACCCGAACCTTCACCCATCACAAAACCATCACGTGATTTATCAAACGGACATGATGCAGTTTCGGGGGAATCATTCAGTGTTGATAACGCTTTCATCGAATTAAAACCTCCAATGGCTGCGGGCGTAATTGGAGCTTCTGCACCCCCGGCTATAATAATATCAGCACGCCCAAGCCGGATAAGATCCAATGCGTTGGCAATTGCATTGTTCGATGAGGCACAGGCAGAAGCGACAGAATAACTAACGCCATGAAATCCATATCGGATGGATATTTGACCTGCCGCTATATTAGGGATCATTTTAGTCGCAAAAAAAGGGTTGAATCGCGGGATTAAAGCGTTTTGTCCAAAATTTAATATTTCTTCTTCAAATGTTTGCATTCCTCCCATTCCCGTTGCCATAATAACCCCCACTTTATTAAGATCACACTTTTCGAGATTTAATCCAGAATCAGTTATACATTCTCCGGTAGCAGCCAATGCATATTGGGTATAAAGATCCATTTTCCTGATTTCATTCTTTTCGATGTATTGAAGTGCGTCAAAGTCCTTTACTTCGCAGGCAAATTGTGTCTTATGGTAAGTTGTATCAAATTTGGTAATTAAAGATGCTCCACTTTTCCCTCCAATTAGGTTTGTCCAGAAATCATTAACATTATTACCAATTGGCGTTACGGCACCCAATCCTGTTACAACAGCTCTTCTCATAATCATTTATATTTTGAAATTCAGCGGCTTATCCTTTCAACGGTGATTATCCGACTGGTGAATTTCAACAAGTTTTTACTTTTTTTAATAGTACAAAAAAAGCGGGACAATTTGCCCCGCTTTCTTTGAATTTATTTCTGATTGAGTAATTTAATCCGTCGAAGGTTTTTTCTTCTTTTAAATTTCAACCTGATCACGTAATCCATGTAGTACAACGCGGGTACAAATACCAGCGTAAGAAAGGTCGCAAAACTTAGTCCGAAGATGATTGTCCAGGCCAATGGTCCCCAAAAAGCAACATTGTCGCCACCAAAGTAGATATGTGGGTTTAACTCGGTAAACATCGTCACAAAGTTGATATTCATTCCTACTGCCAACGGAACAAGTCCAAGCATGGTTGCAGTCGCTGTTAAAACGACGGGTGTAATACGTGTTCTTCCGGCCATAACAATCGCTTCACGGGTTTTTAAACCTGCTTCTTTCATTCTGTCGCAGAACTCAACAATCAGGATTCCATTTCGAACCACAATACCGCCCAATGCCACAACGCCTAATCCGGTCATCATGATTACAAGATCCATTTTGAAAATCATTACGCCGAGCAATACCCCGATAATACTGAATATGACCTCACTCAAAATGATGATCGTCTTACTGATCGAACCAAACTGCGTAATCAGGATAAAGAAGATGATTCCGAGTGCAATCACCATCGCTTTCCCAAGGAATGCAGATGTCTCGTCCTGGTCTTCCTGTTCACCAGTCAGTTTGATCTCAGTCCCTTCATGTTTACTGAACGTAGTAGCCAATCTTTCGATTTTAGGAACGATATCATTGGCAGAATAACCAGAAACAACATTTGAGTAAACCGTAATCACACGTTTCTGATCCAAACGTTTGATACCAGCATAAGACGTGGAGTAATTAATTTTTGCCACTGTTGATAATGGCACACTCCTCAATTGTCCACTGTTCATATCACGGTAGGTAATCATCAGATTGACTAACGCATTGATGTTATCCCTTGTAACTTTGCGATAACGCAAGGTGATAGGATATTCATCTTCATCCTGTTTGAATTTAGATATTTCCTTTCCGAAAAGTGCAGTGCGGATTTCAAGACCAATTTGCCCTGTGGAGAGTCCTTCACGCATGGCACGATCGCGGTCAATCTCAATAATGATTTCGGGAGAGTTCATCTCGAAGTCAGTTTTCAACTCAGCGATTCCCGGAATCCGTAAAGAATCAAGATAATCCTTGAAAGCATATGCATCTGCCACAAGAAAATCAAGGTTTTCGCTGGTTACCTCAATATTGATCGGTTTTCCGGTAGGAGGCCCCATCGCATTCTTATCGACAGTCACTTCAGCACCAGGGATACCCGCAACATCCTTCCGCATCTTTTCCATATATTGTGTTGTTGTGATACCTGTTGTACGCAATTTATGCTCCACAAAGTTGACCGAGATCTTCCCTTTGTTATAAGGTTTCCCTGCCGATGAGAATCCCTGTTCTTCAACTCCGATGGTAACATTTGAAATAATCGATTCGACATCAGGGTTATTCGCCCCGATTGATTTGTAAACAAGCTTTTCAGCAATTCTTGTTACGCTATCAGTGACTATCTGATCGGTACCTCCAGGCATTTTGATGTAAACGAAAACATTATTCGGATCGTTATCAGGAAAAAACAGCACTTTAGGCTTCACAACACCAGTAAGGAAAATTGTAAAGAAGAACAGCGCTATCATCGAAACCAACATATAGACCGCCCGGTTTCCTCTCAGCGTATAACGAAGGGTTCTTTCATAAAGTCCCATCATCCATGGCCATAATTTATCCTGGAATCCTGCAATCCAATACTGTATCGCGAAATGATAGGCAAGCACGAGCAGAACCACCATTATAAGGAAGTTGCCAATTCCAAACATCTTAGTAGCATAGAATAAAAGGGAAATTCCAAAAACCACGATCAGGAACCTGCGGAGCTTTCGCCAGTCTTTTTTGGGATCTGGTTCAGCATCATATTCATGCTGCATAAACGATACTGCAAAAACAGGATTGAAAATATAAGCAACAAAGAGTGATGCGAACAGGGTTATAATAAGGGTGACAGGTAAATAATGCATAAACTGTCCGACGATACCGGGCCAGAATGCCAACGGGAAAAAGGGCGCAAGTGTTGTTAATGTCCCTGATAATATAGGCATAAAAACCTCGCCTGCAGCCATCTTCGCAGCTACTTTTATATCAGGGTTCTTTCGATGCAACCGGTGCGTATTTTCAATCACTACGATCGCATCATCCACCACAATCCCAAGCGCAAAAATAAACCCGAACATTACAATCATGTTCAAAGTGAATCCGATTCCCGGAAGGACCAGATAGGCCACTGCCATCGAGAGCGGAACCGAAAGACCAACGAAAAAGGAGTTCGTAAAACCCATAAAGAACATCAGTACAATCGTAACAAGAATAAAACCAATGATAATTGTATTGTTCAGTTCTTCGAGTGTGTTTCGTGTGAAGCGACTTTGATCACCAGTGATGGTGAGCGTCAAATCATCGGGGAAATCCTTTCCCTTCAGCTGATTGTCAACGATATCTACGATCTGATCTGATGCATCCAAAAGATTGGCGCCACTCTTTTTGATCACATTCAGCGTGATCACGTTATTCCCGTTAAGGCGGGCAAAACTCTCCTGTTCTTTAAAATCATCCTTGATCTCAGCAATGTCACTCAACTTTACAAAAGCTCCGCTTGAGGAGTGAACAACGATATCCTTTAAGGTACTGACATTCTGAAACTGACCCTTAATACGTACTGTATTCTTTGTTCCGTTGGTATTAATTGTACCCCCCGAAATCGTGAGATTCTCACCTGCAACTGCCTGTTCGATATTACTAAAGGTCACTTTAGCAGCCTGCATCTTAAATATATCGGCGTCAATCTGAATTTCACGCTCCAAAGCACCAACAATATCGACACGCGTGATCTCCTTAACCCCTTCAATCTTGTCCTGGGCTATTTCAGCATATTTCTTCAATTTATCGAGGCTATAATTCCCCGAAATATTTATGTACATCACAGGAAACTCGGAGAGATCAACATCCAGAATTTGAGGCTGATCTGGCAAATCGTTCGGAAGATCGGTTTTCGATTTGTCCACCGCATCGCGTACCCTTTGCTTGGCATCTGTAACCGAGATTTTAGGATCAAATTCCACAACAATTGATGAGAAATCGGGAACCGAGTTACTGGTAACTTTCTTCACATCATTAATCGATTTCAATTGTTTCTCGATCGGACGAGTGACAAGATTCTCAATATCCTCGGGCGAAGTTCCCGGGTAAGGGGTATTCACAATGATATAAGGAATCACCACCTGCGGGAATTGTTCTTTCGGAATCTGAACGTAATTCATCAACCCGAGGATCGATATCAGGACAGCAAGTACATAGATGCTGGTCTTGTTATCAATCGCCCAACTGGTTGGGGCAAACTCTTTTATTCTATGTTTAATATCTGACATAACTTGTAATTGTTACGAATTAAAATATGATTTGAGCACCTTCGTTGAGGTTTTGATAACCTGAAGAAACAACTTTGTCCCCTTCGGTAAGGCCATCCAGAATTTCTGTAACTCCATTGTAATTCATTCCTTCTTTAACCTGACGCTTTGTTGCAACCCATTGATTTGCTTTCTGAACAGCTACATAGATGTATTTACCCTCTTTATTGCTCTGAACGTAATTCACCGGGATACAAATTGCCTTCTCATTCAAATAATCTTTGATCTTCACATAAGCAATCATGTTTGCTCGCAATACGACCTCACCCGACTGAATTTTACATTCAACCTGGAATGTTCTGTTAGTAGGATCGATAAAACGGCTGACAAAACTTAATTTCGATTCAATTTCTTTTCCAAGGTCAGGAAAACGAACAATTACTTTATTTCCATTTTCAATTTTTGAGGAATAGTTTTCCGAAACATCAGCCTTAATTTTTGCTGTATTCATATTGATTACCCTTATAGCAGAGGTTGGTTGTCCAGGTGAAGCCATCTGACCTACTTTCAGCGGCATACTCTCCACTGTTCCGTTGATGGGTGAGATCACGCTGGCCATATCAATCTGCCCCTGCATGGTTTTAATCTTATTTTCGAGTCCTTCCTTGTTTGTTTTAGCCTGAAGGAACTGTATCTCGCTGCCAATATTTTTAGCCCATAGTGCTTTTTGCTTTTCGAAAAGATTGGTTGCAAGGTCAAGTTGGGTTCTCAGTTCAACAAGTGACTGTTTCAGAACCTCGGAATCCAATTCTGCCATTACCTGTCCTTTCTTAACATTTGAACCTTCGGTAACATAAACAGCGGTGATAATCCCTGCAGTCTGTGGACTAACTGCAACGTTCTTATCACCATCAACAACACCTTGCACTTCTATATAATGGGTGAAAACACAATTGATAACAGGTTCAATTTTCACAGTTATGGATTTTGATTCTCCCTGTATTCCATTCGGATATACCTCAGCTTCGAGATTAGCTATCTTTGTGGCTAATTCATCATGCTGAACCTTAAGTTTTTCTAATTCCCCTTTCTTATCGGTAGATTGATTACACGAAACCAGGGCAGCGGCAATCGCTAAAGTGTAAATAATGTTTTTCATATAAATGGTTATTTTGAGATTTTCTGATTGATATTAAATAATTTTTCAAGTTTTGTTTTAGCTCCAACTACATCATATATACCTTGATAATAATTGGTTAGATTGGTCAGGTATTGATTCTGAATCGTCATTAGTTCCTGGCTGGAAGAGATTCCCTGTTTGTATTTCTCCAAGGTACGCTGGTAAATAATATCAGACAATTCCTTACTTTTTTTCTGAATCTGGAACTTATCCAGCTTAGAGCGCAGATCGTTTTGAAATTGTGACGATTGCATTATCAAAGTGTTTCCAGCATAGAGCTTGTTGTTTGTTGCCTTTTCGAAAGCCATTCTTTTCTGTGAGACCAAGGCTGACCTTTGTCCGCTGCTAAAAATCGGAATACTTAAATTGATACCCACCACATCTTTGGGTGCAAAATCAAACGCCGGTGTTTTCCACTTCTCCTGGTGGTTATAATAGGCCGAAATAACTGGTAATGAATTGCTCATTTCCCTTTTATAATCAAATTTTGCAAGCAATTCGGATGTTGTTAACAGTTTAAAGTCAACACTATTCTCAAGGATAAACGGTTCGTGCGCTAATGCGGTAAGATCGGCAACCTGCGACTCTTCCATTCCGAGCTGATCAATCAGTTTAATATTTGAACTATCAGCAAGACCCAATTGAATCTTCAAAAGCTTACCAGCCATATCGAGGTTATTGTCGATTTGAAAGATAGCGTTCGTAATGGTATTGGCTGTCAATTCGAGTTGGTCAACATCCGTCTGCTCAACAAAACCCTGCTTGTACATCTCCTTGATTTCAGCCAAAGTACTGTTAACATTTTGAAGATTAATCTCTAAAATCTTTCGGCTTTCCTCTCCGACAAGGCTCATAAAGTAGGTATTCGTAACCGTCTCGTTTATTTCGAGCATTGCCTTTTCGAGCGACTCTTCCGAAAAATTATAGTAGGCTTTCGACGCTTTTAACCCGATCAGGTAAGCACCATTAAAAATCAATTGCGAAGCAGTAAGATCGTAAACAATGTTCTGTTTGACCCCAAGTTCAATAACATCGCCTTCCTTGGCATTGGGATCGAAGGCTGTAGCCGGCAAAGTTGGCACCTTTGGATTAAAGGTGTACTTAGCTGTTCCGTCTACATGAGGCAACCCGATCGCTGTTGTTTCCCAGATTTTCTTTTGGGCCATTTTCAGATCAAGTTGCGAATTTTTAATATTCAGGTTGTTTTCCTGCGCAATCTTTAAAGCCTCACTGAGCGAAAGCCGGAGTGTATCCTGTGCAGTGGTGATCTTCACTCCTCCAAATGAGAGTAAAATCAACAAGATTATCTGACATTTTCTTGATAACATGTTTTTCCTTATTTATTGGTTATTATTCTTTAGATTCTCTAAAACTTCCTTTTTGCGGGCCTCGAAAAAAGCAACCCCTGCGGGGGTTGAAATCGCCCGTATATGATTTTCGAACATCACCTTGAAAAGCTCATCAAAGGTTATTTCTATAGTTTTACACATTTCGGCAGAATGATGGATTTCAACAAGATAATTCATATAGATTGCCACAACTGCCTCAATGTTTACATCTGCCCGGTATAAACCTTCATTAATTCCCTGTTTCAGATTTATCTGCATCAATTGTGAAATATGAACTAATTTCCGGGTATGAAATTCGTTAAACAATTGCTCGTAGTACTTTCGTAGTTCAAACATGATCATCGGATTAAAACGCTTCATCTCTTCATAGACCGTAAGGCTAACTTTAAAAAGCTTTTCAATCGCATTTACATTCAAATTTCCTATTTCATTTGAATATAATATACCTTTATTTTCCTCATATTCAAATAACTTTGCAATCAGATCCTCTTTGCTCTTGACAAACCGATAAAGTGTTTTCTTCGAAATTCCCAGCTTACGGCTGATGTCATCCATATTAAGATTCTTTATCCCTAACTCAAAAAACAGCTCCTTGATCTGTTCAAGCATCGGTCCAAACTTTCTATCCTGCATGTCTAATTCTTCATCCATTGGCAAATTCAGTATCAAATTTATTCGGCGACAAAGAAAGGAAACATTTTACACTATAATCGTTTCCGCAATGTTAATTGTTTCTTAATTATTGGCCAAAATTATTTAACCGGGTATCGACGACGAAAAGATTATCGGTAAACACGTCAAAAAAGTAGATGAATGGTGATTTTTAATGGTTGAGTTTATATCAAAATCCAGATATCAGGATTTAAAAAAATGAATTTCTGGCTGCATGATTTTGAAATGTATTAAATCTTCATAAATGCGATTTTCAATAGGTTTGTCTTAATCGGAACATTCACGTGCGCAATAAAACTTCAGCACGATTTTGTGTCGAAGATCACAGTTACTATCTAAATCAATGCGGTCACGCAACAGAATTCATTATCGTATTATCTACTTCATTATATAGCGGCGAATTTGGATTTCCAGCCGGGTATTCCACCGATATTAACAACAGATTCACTTTTAACTCAGTCAATTCTAAATATTTTGAACTGCAAGCTTATGTTGATACACTATTTTATTATAAATCAGATATAATCATCATATTTATATTTATTTTGCCGTCTAGGCAGAAAATTACTTCCATCATTGAATATGGCTTTTAGTCTATATTGGATGAAAACCTGGAAACAATTTGAAAGCCTGACGAATAGAAGATGATAAAACAGTTATTAAATTGTGCAAAATAACATCACCTTCATTTAGAATATTACCAGACCTAATTTAGAACCAAAATGTATTACCATGATAAATCGGATTCAATTGTCTGCTCGAATTCTTATTCCCAATTAAATTCCTAATAAACATAGTCAGATAATTATACATTTATTAATACACTCTATTAAAACAATATAAAGAGAAATTAAATTAACATTAGTACAATCGTATTAGCATATTAAATCAATAAAATAAGTCATTAAAAACCGTTTTGTAATACACATACAACATGTGCATTTGCATGATTGCCAAAGGTAAAAACAGAAGTAAATTGAATTATGAACCGAAAACATTAATATAAGATCAGATCGTATTACAAAAAATATTAAATCAACATTATTTTTGCCGTTAAACAAATATTAATTAAAGTTAATCTAAATGGTAAGAAATCCTTAAATCTTTGTTTTCCAATATTAAATCTTGGAATTAGATTACTGGATTTATTATTAACAAATTATTACAATTAGTCAAATTAGTTTTCAACTCTTTAATTTCTAATCTTAAGTTTATGTATTTATGAAACAAATTAGACTTCGTTTTTCACCAGGAAGAAAATGGGCAGGAAATTTCCTCTCCATGGTTCTTTTAATGGTAATGCTTTCGGGAATGGCTTTTGCTCAGCAAAAGACGATCACCGGGAAAGTAACGGATGAAACAGGCGCTCCTGTTCCTGGAACAACAATTATCGTCAAAGGAACAACGACGGGTATTGTGACTGATATGGATGGTAATTATTCGCT
>Ga0209430_1000385_pt1 | contig 47125 bp, 43 predicted proteins | sample BarGraIncub1133A_FD_184504 | JGI IMG/M metagenome (GOLD analysis project Ga0209430, IMG submission 184504) | Arctic peat soil microbial communities from Barrow, Alaska - Barrow Graham LP Incubations 11-33A (SPAdes) (version 2) | ecosystem: Environmental > Terrestrial > Soil > Wetlands > Peat... | reverse complement strand
TGGCTAAGATTTATGTGAATGGCGGAGTGAAGAGCCGGATGCCTTAATTGGGCACGTCCGGATCTGTGAGGGGTAAGTACCGCGAGGTGCACCTACTCGACAATAGTTAGGGAAAAAAGTCTGCGTATTTATACGCAGACTTTTCTTTATTATAGTAAAATCTGATTACAGGTGACTTTACATAAGCCTGAATACACCGATTACCTTACCTAATATAGAAACATCGTCCTTTACTATAATGGGCTCCAATCTGCTATTCTCAGGTTGCAATCTAATATGATCCTTTTCCCTAAAAAATGTTTTACAAGTGGCTTCATCACCAATAAGGGCTACAACAATGTCTCCATTATTGGCGGAGGCTTGCTGCTTGACTAATATAAAATCTCTATCCAAAATACCCGCCTCAATCATGCTATCCCCTTGAACTCTAAGCATAAAAGCATCGCCGTTTTGCACAAATTCCACTGGGAGTGGGAAGGTATCTGTGATATTTTCAACAGCTAAAATAGGCTGTCCTGCAGCTACTTTGCCAACAACAGGAACTTCAACCATTTCTCGAGAAGTGTAATAGCCTTCTTTAGAATCGGAATGTACTCCCTTTGTATTTATATTTGAGTTTTTTAAAATCTTGATTGCTCTTGGTTTTGTAGGATCTTTATAAAGCACTCCACTATCTGTGAGCTTTTGTAGATAAGCATGAACAGTAGAAGTGGACTTAAAACCAACAGCAACACATATCTCTCTAACAGATGGTGGATATCCATTTTCATTTACACATTTATAAATATAGTCAAGTATTTCTTGCTGTTTAGTTGAATTTTTCTTTGCCATAGTAACCTCCATGAGCCGCATAGCGGGAACATAATATAATGAGCTAACCTCTGTAAATATGTAGTTTTATTAGTAATATAATACCACAATAAATCTTCTAAATCAAACAAATGTTCGAAAAAATTTAAAACCTATTGACAACGGAACATATGTTCTGTAATATAAGAATATAAAGAACATATGTTTGGGGGATGACTAATATGTCGAAGAATAAATATGTTTTAAAGAAGAAAATAAAGGTTTTTAGGTTTTTATTTATTATTTCTCTTATTACATTTACACTGATCTATACAGCTTCTGTATCTGGTTATAAAACTCCACAGTATCAGTCTATAGCAGTTCATTCTGGAGATACTCTTTGGGCTATAGCAGAGAAGTATGGCAACAACAGCGATATCAGAGAGTATATTCATAATATTAAAAAAATTAATAATTTGGATTCGAGTTTGCTTAATGAAAACACAGCTATTTTAATTCCTATTGAAAATTAATTATATTAAGAGTGTAATATCTGTTGTCAAATAACAATAAATTTCAAACAAAATTTTCGGTTATTTGACAATTATAATGTGCAGTAGTATTATAGTGCTGTACGTAGCAAGCTTTTAAGCATAATTGGCTTTCGTTGGAGGTTTTTAGTTTATGACAGTAAATCACTTAATAATCTTTTTTATAACATGTGTGGTATTATATTTGATAGGGGCATTATCTTCATTACTTTCATACTCATCTCCAAAGATATCAAATCAATTATCAAATACATTTGCTTTAGTTGCTAGTGGTTTATTAAGTATAATAATGTTATACAAATTACTATTTTTAAAGGATATTTCCCTAAATTTTAATACAAACATTCCTTTTCTTTCATTGGATTTCAATATTGATAATCTTTCTGCATTTTTTATTCTGATAATTTCCATAGTTACTATGGTGGTTTCATTGTATTCATATACTTATATGTCTCATTATTTTTATATACGCAATGTTTCTGTATTTGGATTCTTTTACAACCTATTTATACTATCGATGATTCTTTTGACTGCAAGCAGTAATTTGCTTTTGTTTTTGATTTTTTGGGAACTTATGTCGTTGCTTTCATATTTCTTGGTCATTTATGAGCATGAAAAGGAAGACGTCCAAAAGGCTGGCAGAATCTACATTATAATGACCTTTACAGGGACTGCTTTTATCACTGCTGCTTTTGTATTAATGGCATATTGGACAAAAAGTTTTGATTTAGCTACAATTAGTGAATCAGCTATACCAAGTAATTATGCTAATATAATATATGTCTTTTTGCTTCTGGGATTTGGCACAAAAGCTGGAATCATACCTGTGCATGTTTGGTTGCCATATGCTCATCCCGTTGCACCAAGTAATGTCTCGGCACTAATGTCGGGTGTCATGATTAAGATGTCAATTTATGGGCTGCTAAGAATGGTCTTTGATGTTCTGCCAGATAATGCTATGTGGTGGGGAGTTTTGACCTTGGTAATTGGTGCTATTTCTGCTATCTTGGGAATTGCATATTCTGTAGCATCTACTATTAATATTAAGAGACTACTTGCGTATTCAAGTATTGAAAATATGGGTATCATTTTTTGTGGACTTGGTATTACTCTTATTGCTAGAGCAACAGATAATACATTTTTACTTTCCTTGGCACTAACAGCAACACTTTTACATACTTTAAACCATGCTGTTTTTAAGTCTCTATTATTTATGAGTGCTGGAGCAATTCAATATTCTGCACATACAAGAAATATGGAGAAGTTGGGTGGGCTCATCAAGAAGATGCCAATTGCATCTGTTTTTATATTTGTTGGATGTCTAGCTATTTCTGCAGTGCCTCCATTTAATGGTTTTATTAGTGAGTACATCATTTTTCAGACGATAATAAATTGTATAATTTGGTTTGCCCCCTTAGGGCAATTTTCACTTGTTATATTGTTTATGATTGTTGCAGCAATGTTGGCACTAACTGGCGCTTTGGTAGCATATGGTTTTGTGAAGCTATATGGTGTTTCATTTCTAGGTGTGCCAAGAAGTGCAGATGCTGAAAATGCAAAAGAACCGAAAAAACCTATGCTAGTTGCACTTGGTATATCAGCGAGCCTTTGTCTTGTTCTTGGTATTTTTCCCAAGTATATTATTGGGCTTATAGATAATGTAAGTAACGAGTGTGTTAATTTGAAGCTTTTATCGACAAATTGGTCACTTACTAATTTTTTACATTATCCAATAGAGAAAAATAATCTAAATATTTCAGTGAGTTTATTAACAATTATTATTATGATTTTTGTAGGTATTGTTGCATTAATAGTAATGGCTCTCAGAAAACGCACTTCTGTCCAAAGGTATAATACTTGGGACTGTGGATTTACAAAGCTTAATCCCAAAATGCAATATTCGGCAACTGGTTATTCTAAATCGCTACGTATAATATTCCGTGGGTTGTTTAAGCCCAATAGGGATTTGGTTATAACAGAAGGATATGGCCCTTACTATATAAAGAATGGAAATTATACTATAACAACAGAAAAGGTAATTGAAAAATATTTATATAAACCATTTATAAAAATGATAATTAATTTTTCAAGAAAAATAAGATTTAAAATACAAACAGGAAGTATACATGCATACTTAATGTATTTCTTTAGTATTTTGATTTTAATGTTGTTATATTACTCATTTATGGGATAATAGCTGATATCTGTATTTAATGACTATACTCTAACTTTTTTGACATTGATTTTTAATATATATGCAAACACTACTGAAAAGGATGGATTTATGATTGAGTCAGTTTTAAAATTAATTTTTCAAGTTATATTTATATTGCTAATAGCACCAATATTTACAGGAGTAATTAAGAAAATAAAAGCCAAGGTACAGCACAGAATTGGTGCATCAGTATTTCAGCCATATTATGACTTGATGAAGTTATTTAAAAAAGATTTAGTGGTTTCATCTACTGCATCATGGATTTACAATTTGGCTCCTTATATGTATTTTGTTACATCGTTAGTAGCTATGAGCTGCTTGCCTGTGGTTCATCAGCTTACAGGGTTTACGTTTTTTACGGATTTATTGATTATAGTTTATTTATTTGTCACCGGCCGTATTTTTATGGCATTGGCTGGACTAGATACAGGCAGTACCTTTGGAGGAATGGGAAGTAGTAGAGAAATGCTTGTTTCTGCATTAGTGGAGCCTGCGCTGTTCCTTATAATTATTACTGTAAGCGCAAGGGCAGGTGTTGCATCTACAAATGTTTCTTCAATATACGAATTTGCTGTAAATCATACTGAAACTGCTTTTACTCCAATAAATATATTACTGTTTGCTAGCATGCTGATGATTTTGATTGCAGAGACTTCACGAATTCCGGTTGATGACCCTTCAACCCATCTCGAACTTACAATGGTACATGAGGCAATGGTGCTTGAGTATTCGGGGAGGCAGCTTGCATTTATCGAGTTAGGAACATACCTTAAACAGCTTGTTTTTATGACTTTTATGGCAAATATACTGATTCCTATAGGATTTAATATAGAAAATATCTTTTTAAGCTTGGGAATTTATCTTTTAAAAATATTAGTAATTACTATTCTTGTGGCACTTGTGGAATTAAATACTGTTAAACTGCGATTGTATAGTATACCTAATTTTGCGGCAATTGCTTTTATTGTGTCGGTTTTGGGATTTTTAACTTGCTTCATTCTTAAATAGAAATATAAATTTGAGCTATATGCTCGTGGAGGCTTGCCATGTACAACAATGCTTTAAACCTATTATCAATTTTAATACTTATTTCTTCGTTTAATCTTATTGCTAATAAGCGACAAAAAGCATATATATCTACATTTAGGGTGCAATCAATACTCCTTGCACTTGTGTCATTATTGGTATCTGTGAGAAGTATGACTCTAAATAAAAAGTTTGATGCTGTAATTATTATTTTTGTTCTTATTGTCGTGTTCAAAGTGATTATTATTCCTTTTGTTATGAAGAGGACTTCTGAGAAGGTTGAATATAGCATTGAAAAGGACTTCTTTATAAGTATTCCTATTTCGATGATTATTTGCTGTGGGCTTGTTCTTCTAAGCTGGTATGTTATATACAATATTGAAGGCATTACCAATACTAATGCAAAGAATTATTTGATATATTCGCTTTCTATTATAATGATAGGCTTGTTTTTTATGATAAGTCGAAAGAAAGCTATTGGCCAGATAGTTGGATTTTTGGTTATTGAAAATGGAATGTTTATGGCGGCTATGTTGACTACCGAGGGAATGCCTATGATAGTTGAATTGGGACTATTTTTTGACTTACTTACAGCATTCCTAATAATGGGTATATTTGTTTTCAAGATAAATAATACATTTGAATCAATAGATATAAACAAACTAAAGAATTTAAAAGGTTAGCTATTTAAGAAAATTTTGGAGGGCGTATGTTTTTTGCATTGTTGGCTATTCCTGCACTTGCAGGTGGTTTAGTATGGACTAATAAAAATAAAATAGTAATACATTTAACCAATTTATTTGGGTCGCTTTCACTTCTAGTGTTTTCTATAATAGCACTTATTGAAATTAGTAAGACTAAAGTTATTGATAGTACTGGTATATTTAAGGACTTGTTCTATATCGACTCATTAAGTGGATATATTTTGTTTATAACTACTTTGGCATTCTTTTTAGTTTCTTTATATTCGATTAGCTACTTTGGTGAAGAGCTCAGAAGAAAAGTAATTACATTAAAGAAATTAAAGCTTTATTATTGTCTTTCAAATGCTTTTGTTCTGTCAATGATTTTAGCACTAACTACTCAGAATATGGGAGTTTTGTGGATTGCTATAGAGGCAACAACACTGGCATCAGCTTTCTTGGTTGGTTTCTATAATAATAAAAGAGCTATTGAAGCAGCATGGAAATATTTAATTATTTGTTCTGTTGGTATTGCATTTGCACTGCTTGGTATTATACTCCTTTATTATTCATCTACAGTAGCGCTGCCAGGGGCCAAGATTTCAGGCCTTAATTGGAAATTTTTAATTGACAATGCTTCTGCGCTTGATCCAAGTATCTTAAAAATTGCATTTATATTCATTTTAATAGGCTTTGGCACAAAGGTTGGTTTTTCTCCGATGCACACATGGTTGCCAGACGCTCATAGCCAAGCGCCATCACCAGTTAGTGCCCTGCTATCAGGAGTGCTGTTAAATACTGCAATGTACGGTATTATAAGGGTTTTGGCTATTGTAAACAAAAGTTTGGGAAGCAGCAGGTATACTGGTAATTTGCTTATATTACTTGGGATATTATCAATTATAACGGCTGCTATATTTGTTTTAGTTCAACAAGACTATAAAAGAATTTTGGCATATTCTAGCATTGAGCATATGGGAATTATCGCTATAGGCTTGGGCATATGCACTCCAATAAGTATTTTTGCAGCACTTTATCACACTTTTAATCATGCCATGACTAAGTCAATGCTTTTCTTGGCTACTGGTAATGTGTATTTAAAATATCATACAAAGAAAATATCCAGTATACGGGGTTTGATAAAAACTATGCCTGTTACTGGTGTCGCTTTTGTTTTAGGTGTTTTTGCCATAACCGGCATGCCACCCTTTGGCATTTTCATGAGTGAATTCAATACGGTTGTAGCTGCTTTTTTCTCCAAAATGTACATAATCGCTGCATTGCTTTTGCTTTTCTTGGCAATAATTTTTGCTGGGTTTATAAAGCAATTGAGCCAAATGTTCTATGGGAGAAATACTAATTCTGAGATTAAAAAAGGTGAATTAGGTATCATTGGCCCTACAGTTCTTCTTATTTTACTTTGCATAACAATATTCATTGGTATATACATTCCTAGCCCATTTAAGTCATTGTTGGATGCTACTACTAATATAATATTGGGGATAGGAGGGAAGTAACATGGTTTCGGAAGCTATATTTGATGCTATCAATAGATTATTATCCTCGCATATAATTGAAAGCAAATTGCTAAATGAAAATGAGCTATATGCAGAGGTTGCACAATCAACTTTAAAAGATGACTGTATTAAAATTTATAAAAATATCGATTGCGTGCTTATTGATATTTTTGGTAATGACACGTCTGAAATTGATAACAATATTATTGTTTATTATACCTTTGCTGTTAGGTCCTCCAATACGTTAATCACTATTTATGTAAAGCTTGACAAAAGCTGCTCAATGCGGATTGATTCAATAACACGAGAAATCCCGGCTGCAAGCTTGTATGAAAGAGAAATTCAAGATATGTTTGGTGTAGTATTCAATGACATACTAGATAACAGGGAGCTAGTGCACCATGGCAACTTCCCCCTGAATATTCATCCTCTAAAAAAGGACTTTAAAGTAAATACTCGATTGGATTTTGAGAAGCGTGAGCTTGAATTTGCAAGTATTTCAGGCTCAGGAGTATTTGAGGTAGCTGTTGGACCAGTCCATGCAGGAATTATTGAGCCTGGACATTTTAGATTTAGCGTTGCAGGTGAGCCTATTATAAACATTGAGGCAAAGCTATATTATGTGCACCGTGGCTTAGAAAAGCTTTCTGAAAATGAAAACTATATGAAGGTACTTTTGATTTCTGAAAGAATCTCAGGAGATGAGACATTTACAAACTCTTTATCATATAGTCAAGCAATTGAAAAACTTAATGGCATAACATATCTTCCTATAAGAGCACTTTACTCAAGAGTTATATTTTCTGAGCTTGAGAGAATTTGTAGTCATATTGGTGATCTCTCAGGTCTGTGTGTTGACACTGCTTATGTTTTTGCTGCAGGACAGTTTGCAATGATGAGACGTTGGATTCAGCTACTGTGTGAACAGCTTACTGGAAGTAGATTTTTGAGAAATGCCAATAAACCCGGGGGCTTGAGGCGTGATTTTATAAGGAATAATGATAAAATTATTTTGGAATGTCTAAACAAACTAGACAAAGAGTTTAAAGAAACAGTAGCAATAATTAAAAATAATGGCATGTTTATTGATAGAGTTGAGCACACTGGAATTTTAAGCAATTCCATTGCAGTTGATTTAAATGCTGTTGGACCAGGTGGTAGAGCAAGTGGGATAAAAGCCGATGTACGGAAAGATTTCCCATATGCAGCCTATTCAAATCTGAAATTTAATGTTCCTGAGCACAACAATTGTGATGTAAATTGCAGGATGAACGTGAGAATAGAGGAAGTAATAGAGTCTATCAGTATTATTAAGCAAGCACTAGAGAAAATGCCTGAGGAAGGACCTATAGCTGTTGATGTAGGAAATTTGAAGCCATATTCTTATGCTTTTGGTATGACTGAAGCACCAAGAGGTGAGAATATTCATTTTGTAATGACTGGTGAAAACAATACTATTTTGCGATATAAGGTAAGAACACCATCATTTTGTAATTGGCCAGCACTTTGCTATGCTGTTAAGGCAAATACATTGACCGACTTCCCATTAATTAATAAAAGCTTTAACTTATCTTATGCTGGGAACGATTTGTAAATGGAGGAACACAATGCATAATACAATAAAAAAACTATTTCAACATGGTACAGTAACTGTTGACTATCCCAAAAAACCAATAAAGAGTTCATTTATTACAGGTATACCTGAATTTGATTATGATAAATGCACTAGGTGCAAGAGTTGTGTTAATTCTTGTCCAACTGGAGCAATTGTCTTCGTTGATAATGATAAGCAAAAGGAAAAGTCACCTGCAGTAAACGTAGATGAGTGTATCTTTTGCCGATTCTGTGAGGAGGCCTGTCCTAATGGGGCAGTCTGTCTTTCAAATAAATTTGAGCTTGCTCAAAAAAGCAGAGATGCCCTACGAACAACACCAATATGCGTGATAGACGATGATGTGAAGGGTTTAGAATACGAACTTTTAGGCACGCAACTTAAGGAAAAGGTAAGTAAAATATTTGGAAAAAGTTTAAATATAAGAGAAGTAGATGCTGGCTCTTGCAATGGCTGTGATAACGAAATAATGGCATTAAATGGACCTTATAATGATATTGAACGCTTTGGCATTCACTTTGTTGCATCTCCTAGACATGCTGATATGTTGTTGGTTACGGGCTGTGTTACTAGAAACATGGAAGAAGCACTTATAAAAACATATAATGCTGCACCAACTCCAAAACTAGTCGTCGCTGTTGGTGCATGTGCTTGCAGCGGTGGTATATTTAAGAACAGCTATGCGGGTAAAAACGGTGTTGATTCAGTTTTGCCAGTTGATGTGTATATCCCAGGATGTCCTCCTAGGCCACAGGCATTAATTTATGGTATACTAAAGGCAATAGGGAGGATGTAAATATGGGAGAAAAGTGTGAGCTGTATGATAGAGAGTGCATTAATTGCGGAGAATGTGAGATCTGTGATTTAGACCCAACAAAGCATTGTGATGATTGTGGCCGTTGCATTGAAGAAGATAGTGATTATAGAAGTGTGACAATAGAAGATTTTATAGAGGTTAATGAATGATTAGAGAGATTTACTTGGACAATAGTTCTACAACAAAACCATACGACGAAGTAGTTCAATATATATATGAGGTTAGTAAAGATTTTTATGGCAATCCTTCATCGATGCATACAAAAGGAATTGAGGCAGAGAATCTTGTAAAGCATGCTAGAGTGCAGCTTGCTGATGCATTGAAAGTAGATGCAAAAGAGATTTGCTTTACATCTGGGGGTACTGAATCAAATAATTTAGCTATAATTGGTTTTTTGAAGGCAAATCCAAGGGCAGGCAAACATATTATAACAAGTGAAATTGAGCATCCATCTATATCTGAGGTATACAAACAGCTGGCTTGCGTCGGCTACATCGTAGACTATATTCCAGTTGATAGCCAAGGTATAATTAAGTTAGATGCATTAAGAGCTGCTTTAGAGAGTGAAACAGCTCTGATAAGTTTCATTCATACAAATAATGAAACAGGGTCAATACAGCCTATTGAGGAAATTAATAAAATAAGAAAAGCTATATGCCCAGCTGCAGTTCTTCATATAGATGCGGTTCAAGCCTTCGGCAAAACACGCATTTATCCAGCAAGCTGCAACGTAGACCTCTTGTCCATTAGCTCGCATAAAATTCATGGGCCAAAAGGAATGGGCGCACTTTACATTAGAAAGGGCATAAAAATAAAACCAATATTGCTCGGTGGTGGTCAAGAAAAATCACTGCGTTCAGGAACAGAGAATGTACCAGGGATATGTGGATTTGGCTTGGCTACAGAAAAAACATTTGCAGATATTAATGAAAGCTATACTCAAGTGAGTGCTCTAAAAGAACATTTTCTATTGAATATAAAGAAATGCTTTGAGGATGCAATGATCAATTCTCCAGAGCAGGCTTCACCATATATTATTAATGTTTCGTTTCCAAATTTAAAATCAGAGGTTTTGCTTCATCATCTTGAGCAGACGAACATTTTTGTATCCACCGGATCAGCATGTTCGTCACTCAAGAACAAACATAGCCACGTTTTAAAAGCTATGGGTGTAAGCTCAAAATATATTGATGGTGCTATTCGATTTAGTTTATCATCTTCAAATACTATTAGCGATATGGATGAAACTATTAATGCATTAAAAGAAATCATACCTGTAATCAGTATTAAACGTGGAGGAAAACTATGAAAAAAATTATATTAGTCCGTTATGGAGAAATTATACTTAAGGGACTGAATAGACCTGTTTTTGAGGATATGCTTATAGGAAATATAAAGAGTGCTATATACAAATTTGGCAAGGTTAAGGTTATCAAATCTCAAGGTAGGATTTATATTGAGCCTGAAGATGAAAACTATGATTTTGATTTGGTATTACAAAAGGTTACAAAAGTATTTGGTATTATTTCTGTAAGCCCAGTATGGAAGATAGATACTGATTATGATCAGATTAAGTCTTATTCACTGCAATTGGCTACTGAATTAGTAAATCAGTATGGACATAAAACCTTTAAGGTAGAAACTAAAAGAGGTAACAAGAGATTTCCTATGCAGTCACCAGAGATTAGTGCTGATGTTGGAGGCTACATTTTAGAGAACCTTCCAGGTTTAACTGTAGATGTTAAAACTCCTGATTTTATTGTATATATAGAGGTTAGAGAGAACTCCTATGTCTATTCAGAAAGTTTTAAAGCGCATGGAGGAATGCCTTTGGGTTCAAATGGTAAAGCTATGCTTTTATTGTCAGGTGGTATCGATAGCCCTGTAGCAGGTTGGATGATGGGAAAAAGGGGTGTAGAGATAGAGGCAATTCATTTCTATAGTTATCCCTACACAAGCGAGAGAGCAAAACAAAAAGTAATTGATCTTGCACAAATATTAACGGAGTACTGCTGCAAAATACGCTTGCATGTGGTTCCATTCACCGAAATACAATTATCTATAAATGAAAATTGCCATGAGGAACAAGCCACAATTATTATGAGACGTATCATGATGAAAATCTCTGAGCAGATAGCACGTAAGGTAAATGCTATGGCGCTTATAACAGGCGAAAGCATGGGTCAGGTTGCCAGCCAGACTATGCATGGTCTGTATTGTACAGATGCTGCGGTTGATATGCCAGTATTTAGGCCATTAATAGGTATGGACAAGGTAGAAATTATTGATATTGCTAGAAAAATTGAAACCTTTGAAACCTCGATTTTGCCTTATGAGGATTGCTGCACTGTATTTGTTGCAAAGCATCCTCAGACAAAGCCAAAGCTGGAAAAAATCCTGCTATCAGAAGCTGCTGTTGATTTTGATCCATTAATAAATACAGCCATTTTGAACACTGAAGTAATTATAATTAAGCCTTAAAACTAAAAAAAAATTATTGTTATAAGAAAATAATCTCAGTTTGTAATTAAGTAGTACTTAGGCACCCATTTCATTAATGAAATGGGTGCCTAAAAAATATTAGTGAATTTCGTATATATTTGTTGTCCGCAGCCATATTTTGAGCATTTAAATTAAAAATAACATTTCTTACATCTTAATGACTTTTGTTAGAATGGTTTTTGTTAGAATGTTTTTTGTTAGAGTGTTTTTTGCTAGAATGTTTTTTGTCAGAATGTTTTTCTTCAGAATGTTTTTCTTCAAAATGTATTTCATCAGAATGTTTTTTCTCAGAATGCTTTTTGCTTCTATGGTTACAACTCATAAATTATATAACCTCCTTAAACTAATAGGTTGTATAGCATAATATGCTATGTTGACATAAGGAGTTACGAAATAATAATAATATAGTCATAAAGCAATGTGATGAACTCATAACACACACGAAAAAGTGAGTGAGTATGTTATGTATGCTCCTGAATGATGTTGTTAAAAAAAGTAAAATTTATAGCTTTATTTCATTAATATTTGTAAATATGAAATAATATTATTTACTAAATAATATTATAATACAGGGTTACATCTACTTTATTTTATTGCTGGGAAGTTTGAGCTGTTAATTAGGGAGTAAATATGTACAAAAAGTTAAACAATTTTAAGAATAGAAAAAAAACAGTACATTACATAATTATAGCCACTGTGTCATGCCTTTTGCTTTTAAGCGTATTTATGGGCATTTCTGTCCAAAAAAAACTTTCTTACAAGTATTATTATAATGGAATAAATATAGACGGTATTAAGATTTCAGGCTTATCAAAAGTGCAGGCAAAAAAAATACTACAATATGAATTTTCTAAAAAATATTATAGCAAAGTAATTTCACTACTGTACGACAAAAAAATGTGGAAGATTCCTATAGAAAGTATCAATTACCAGTTTGATTTTGATGCGACGCTTAATTATGCTTATAATATTGGACACGAAGGAGGCATAGTAGAACGTCTGAGAACGATTAAAAGTCTAGAAAATTGTCCAATTAACCTTATAGTGGCTGGAAAATATGATGATTCAAGTATTATAGAAAAATTAGAAATTATAAAAAAAGAAATTGATTTTCCAGGTATATCTTCCACTTATAAATATAATTGTGGTAATATAAGCTATACAAAAGATGCCGAGGGTAGAAATTTTGATATTGTCACAAACACAAAGTTGATTAAAGCACAGCTTCTAAACAGAAATTTTGATAATATATTTCTAATTGTTCAAGCAATAAAACCTTCAATTTCGATTGCTGATGTAAAAGATATAAAAGATGTTCTTGCTTCATATACTACTAGATTTAATATGAGCAATTATAATAGGGCACACAATATAGCTTTAGCATGTCAAAAAATTAACAACTATTTACTAAAGCCTGGAGAAGAGTTTTCGATGGATTTAGCGCTTGGACCTAGAACAGCAGAGCTTGGATTTATGCAAGCACCAATAATAATGAAGAGTGGGCTTATACCTGGGACTGGAGGCGGGGTTTGCCAAGTGTCTTCAACATTGTATAATGCAGTTCTACTTTCAATGCTGCAAGTTACTTGTAGAGTAAATCACTCAATAGTTCTGGGATATGTACCACCTGGGCAGGATGCAACTATAGCTGAGGGATATATTGACTTGAAATTTAAGAACAATAGGGATTATACTATTTGTATAGTATCTGAAATCAATGAGGGTAATATTACTGTAAAAATTATAGGCGAGAAAAGAAATGAAGATCCCGTCGTTGTGTTAAGGCCAATTATTCTTGCAGAGTATGAACCTCCTTATCCAGAATATGTTATTAATGAAAGCCTATTAGATTACGAAATAATTATTAAGGTCAACGAAAAAAAAGGTTTAAAAGTGGTATTATATAGAGATATCTACAACAAACAAGGTGCATTAATAAATAGTGAGAAAATCAGCCAAGATATATACAAGCCAGTGCGCGGAGTACTTGCTGTAAATAGAAAAAATTTTGAATCATTTAAAAAAGCTGATAATTAACATACTAATTATTCAAATGCTGAATTATTTAGATATATTCTAAAAAAGCGACTAGGGGTATAACCATGAACGAATTAATTTATAATAAGAAAATTATTTGTCCTGCATGTAACAAAGAAATAGAGGTTACAAAAGCGAAAACAAAAGCCTGCAAAGTTAAATCAAGAGATACTGATATGTGCGTTAATTACGAAAATCTTAATATACTTTTTTATGAGGTATGGGTATGTGAGAATTGTGGATATGCGGCTCTGCAAGATAAGTTTGAAGGGCTGTTTACTAAAGATAGTCAAGCGATAAAAGATAAAATCAGCAATCATTGGATTAAGAGAAGCTTTACAGGTGAGAGAACCATTGAGGATGCTCTTACAGCTTTTAAACTAGCACTTCTCAGCTTGAAAGTTCGAAATGCTAAAAGTAGTGAATTAGCAAAGGTTTGTTTAAGAATAGCATGGTTGTATAGATCCAAAGAAGACCCTAAGGAAATTGAGTTTCTTAATTTTGCATTAACATCCTATAGCGATGCATATCAAAAAGAGAGATTTCCGCTGGACAAGCTTGATGAAAACACTTGTATGTACATAATTGCCGAGTTATTCAGGAGAGTAGGAAAGCTTAATGATGCGATTCTGTGGTTCAGCCGTATAGTTTCATCTGTAGAGGCTAGAGGTAACCCTAAACTAATTGAAATGGCTCGTGATCAGTATCAAGTGGCTAAAGATCAGCTAGCTAATGTAAAGAACACTTAGTTTAGATAAAGAGCATAAATTCTGGAGGAAAATAATGGATACTGGTAAGGTACCAAATGAAGTTTTGAATAAAATTGTTCTTAGTAAAATTAATAAGTTTAGAAAAGAAGTGATTCTTCGTCCAGGTATTGGCGAAGACTGTGCGGCTATAGATTTTGGAAAATATGCCTGCGTACTTTCAACTGATCCTATTACAGGAGCAGCTAATGATGCAGGTCATCTGGCAGTTCACATTTCGTGTAATGACATTGCTTCATGTGGAGTTGAGCCATTAGGTTTAATGGTTACCATATTGTGCCCAGTTGGAACAACTGAGGCTGAGCTGGAAAAAGTAATGGAGCAGATATGTTTTACTGCCGCGCAGCTGAATGTTGAAATTATTGGTGGCCATACTGAGGTTACCTCAGCCGTGAATAGGATAGTGATTTCTACCACCTGTATCGGTAAAGCTTTGAAAAATGAGGTTGTGTCCTCTACTGGGGCAAGGCCTGGCGATAGCATAGTAATCACCAAAAGTGCTGGCTTAGAAGGCACAGCTATAATTGCAAATGATTTTGAGCATAGGCTTTCTGACAAATTGAGCAAAGATGATTTAATCTTGGCTAAAAGCTTTATAAAATCAATAAGTGTTGTAAAAGAGGGTGTTTTGGCAGGTAAATTTGGTGCTACATCTATGCATGATGTTACAGAAGGCGGAATATTAGGCGCAGCTTGGGAAGTCGCCGAGGCTTCATCTGCAGGTATAATTATAAATAAAGATAATATTCCTGTTGAGTCTGTTACCAAATCTATCTGTAAGGCATTAGATTTAGATGTATTACGACTTATATCCAGTGGCTGCATGTTAATAACCTGCCTTGATGGTGAAGGGCTTGTGAGGCTCTTAGAGAGCAATAATATTAAAGCAACTATCATTGGAACTGTTACTGCAAATGGTAATGAAAGACTGCTAATAAGTAAGAATGGGGGAACAGTAAAAGATATTGAACCACCTGGACCTGATGAACTTTATAAGGTAATATGAATGGCTATATATAAAATTGGCATTTTAAATTATTTTATATATTTATTTGACATTTATAGTGCTATTTTATTATAATTTTAGTTGTGTAACTAATGAACAATGTCAAACAATTATATCTGACATTGAGTGGAGGCTAAATAGTGTATAACATAGATACAATAAAGGAAATGGATCCCCAAATAGCAGAGGCTATTGAACTGGAAGTTAATAGACAGAGAGATAAGATAGAGTTAATTGCGTCTGAGAACTTTGTAAGCAATGCTGTTATGGAAGCTCTTGGAACTCCCTTAACAAACAAATATGCAGAAGGCTATCCTGGAAAAAGGTATTATGGTGGTTGTGAGCATGTGGATGTTATTGAACAACTAGCAATTGACAGAGCAAAAGAAATATTTGGTGCGCAGCACGCAAATGTTCAGCCACATTCTGGGGCACAAGCAAATACAGCAGTTTATTTTGCTTTCTTAAATCCAGGGGACACTATTTTAGGTATGAATTTGGCACATGGTGGTCATCTTAGTCATGGTAGCCCAGTAAATATTTCAGGAAAGTATTACAAAGTAGTTCCTTACGGTGTTAGGGAGGATAACTGCTACATAGATTATGATGAGCTTAGAAAGCTTGCAAAAGTAAATTTTCCAAAGATTATCGTTGCTGGTGCAAGTGCATATCCAAGGACATTAGATTTTAAGGCTTTTAGAGAGATCGCAGATGAAGTTGGAGCTCTACTGATGGTAGATATGGCACATATAGCTGGTCTTGTTGCAGCTGGTGTACATCCAAGTCCTGTACCTTATGCCGATATTGTAACTACAACTACTCATAAAACCTTGAGAGGGCCAAGGGGTGGCATGATTCTATGTAAACAGGAGTATGCCAAGAAAATAGACAGTGCTATATTCCCGGGAACACAAGGTGGACCTTTGATGCATGTAATTGCAGCTAAAGCAGTTAGCTTCAAAGAAGCACTTACAGATGACTTCAAAATTTATCAGCAAAATATCGTTAAAAATGCAAAAGCATTATCTATAGCTCTTATGGATAAAGGATTTAAGCTGGTTTCAGATGGAACGGACAATCACTTGATGCTCGTAAATTTAACCAATATGAATATAACTGGAAAAGAAGCTCAGCTAAAGCTTGATGATGTTGGAATCACTTGTAATAAAAATGGAATACCTTTTGATACTCAGAGTCCATTTATAACTAGTGGTATTAGGCTCGGAACTCCTGCTATGACTTCAAGAGGAATGAATGAAGAAGATATGGAAGAAATAGCTGAACTTATTTATCTTACGATTACTGACTTTGAGAGTTCTAAGGATATTATCAGAAATAGGGTAAAAACTCTTTGTGGAAGATATCCATTGTACGCTTAAAATGTAGACATGCTGTAAACTTGTAATTATAAGTTTATTAATTATACAACTAGGAGGGGCAAATAACACAGTACAATGTCTGTTATTTGCTCCTTTTAATATTGGAAATAGAGAGTAAGCGGAAGTTTTATTTACAGCTACTTTTTTACAGGTGGCACAGCTGCTTCTGATACACCAAAATCCGAAAGTGGATTTTTATTTACGGCATCTCTTAGTTGCTGCTGATCTAGGTGCGTGTATATTTCAGTGGTAGCAATGCTTTGATGACCTAATAATTCCTGCAAAGCTCTTATATCAACATTCCCATACTTATACATAAGTGTTGCCGCAGTATGCCTCAGCTTATGAGTTGAATATCTCTGTGGATCAAGTCCAGCTTCTATAATGTACTTTTTGACGATTTTTTGCACTGATTCCTTGCTTATACGTTGCTTTCGCTTGCTTATAAATAAGGCGTTTTTGTCCTTAATACCATTAGTGGGACGAACTTTCAAATAGTCATCAATAGCTTGCATACAAGCATTATTAAGAGGTATGCTGCGCTCTTTGCCACCTTTACCAATAACTGTGAGACTTTCGTTTCTCATATTGCTTAGATTAATTCCCACTAACTCAGATAATCGTATTCCACAATTCAAAAATAGAGTAATTATTGCATAATCACGCACAGAATACTCAGTATTAACTAACTTAACAGAAGAGAGTAGATGCTTGCTTTCTTCAACATTCAAGTATCTAGGCAATCTCTTTAAAATTTTTGGTGATTCTAATTCACTTGTAGGATTAACATCAAGAAGTTTTGCCTTAGTCATAAGGTAATTGAAGAAAGATTTCAAACTGGCAACTTTTCTGGCACGGGCATGAGCTGTATTATCTCGTTTATTACTAACAAAAGACATAAAGGAGTACAAGTCACTCAATGTAACAGTCCGTAAAAGAACAATATCAACATCAGAAATATGTATTTCATCAAATTCGATTTCTTTATTTACAAGATTTCTATGAAGCTTTAGAAAACGTAGAAAGACCCTAAGATCATAGAAATACACTTGAACAGTATTTATAGATTTCCCTTTAATTGTCTGAAGATAATTAAGGAAATCTCTTAAGACTAAAGGCATTTCGTAATCGGAAATATTTTTCATATGTAAAGAACCCCAATACAATTTTATATAGTAACAACAGAAGACTACATTCTTAAAAAACAATTTCTGTTCATTATTAATACTATCATAATACACTAATAGCAATGTATTTAATATATCTATCAAATTTTTATAAATTACAAAAGAACAGTTCTGCAACACTTCTTAAGGGTTTGTTGAGTAGAAAAGGCAAGGGAGGGTGGATTTAATCATCCTCCCCGTCATGGTTTTTACCTTTGGTGGCATAGTCATTAAAGAATCGATTGTTTTTTTAAAAGTCAAACTTTTCAACTGGCTCTGGTCCTCTCATTACATGTCTCTTAATCTGCAGAACCCCATAATGGTCAGCATGGATTCTCCAGTCCACCAGCATTATCTTACCATCTAAAAGCTCAATGCCGGTTATACCTTTGGTGCGGAGGCAGCAGCCTGTATTAAAATATGGAAGCTCTTCATCCTTAGGAAACTTTTGCCTGTGGGTATGTCCACATATGAGCATCATCTCATGCCTTTTAATCCATTTTTTATAGGTTCTTTCAATTTTATGCCTTTTAAAGTGGTTTCTAGCAGGGCTTGAGGGATTTTGAAAACCAACGACATGCATGAATCGCCAAAAATACCTCAATGAAAGCATTGATAAAAACCAAAGCTGATCATTCATTAGATCTCCTTGATGACCGTGAACCGTAAGAATTTCCTGACCAGTACCTTTATTTTTCAGCACCAGAGCCTCATAGGGAATTATCCCCTTAAAGAGATCATGTATATCCTGACTATATTCGTCGTAATAATTGTAAAAGTTTTTTCTGACATAGTCTTTGTTCTTTAAGTAGTTATTATGGTTGCCATAGAGTATTATGAACCTTTTCTCATCAAAGAACCTCTTTAGGATTGAAAATACATCACTATGAGCCAATCTTATATACTTGAATTTGGGATATTCCCATAGATCGTCTCCGTCACCAACCTCCACATATTTATAGCCATTATTGAAATAGTATTCAAGTGCATGTAGGAAAACATTCTGATTTCTGCTGAATTCGTCAGATACACTATCATCTCCTCTGTGAGCATCGCTGAAAAAAATATACCTAGAATTCTCATCAAAGTATTCAACTTTGGCACTTTTGTAAGCTTCCATCAATCTTTTATCTGTAAACATTTTTATCACCTCACAAATAATATTCATAGTTATTATTATTTAGTTACAAAACGAGGTTATTCAGGTAATATATTCCGCTTTCCATATTTTCTCTCTGAAATATTAATATAACAGTGTTTATATATTCTTTTTGAGTTGACAATTAAAGAAAATCTTGATAATATGTAATCACAACTATATCTATAAGATATATCTTAAAGATATACAAAAGTAAAGGAAGTGAATATGAGTGAAAACTTCTAAAAACAAAACTAAGTTTGTTATCCTAGGTCTATTAAGCGAAGAGCCCTTGACTGGTTATGAAATAAAGAAAATTGTGGATACACGGTTTGGATTCTTTTGGAGTGAAAGCTTTGGACAGATTTATCCTGAGCTAAAGAGACTAGAGGGAGAAGGGCTCATAATAGGGAATGAGTTATTAGCCAATGAGAATCAGAGTGGTAAGGCAAGTAAAAAATATAAAATTACTGAGATTGGTAGGGGGGACCTAAGAAAATGGCTAGCTGAACCAGTGGAAAAGATAGCAGTACGTTATGAAATATTACTGAAGATGTATTTTTCTAATAATACTACTCCAGAAGTTATTCTTAATCATATTAGAGAATTTCAAATAATCCATAAAAAGCAGCAGTTTATTTTTGATAGAATTGAAGATGAGCTAAGAGGAAATATAGATTTACATGAAAATCATCAGGCGATACTAACTGTTCTCAGCCTTGGACAAAAGCTTGAGGTGTCCTATGTAGACTGGTCTAACGAAGTAATTAACTTGCTTGAGGGAAAACTAAAAAATAGTTAAGAATACAAGAATATATTGCTTAAATTTTAATTAAAAGAAGTAAAAATAAGTAAACGAATATTTATAAAATAATTAAATGAATTTGGAGGTAAATATTTATGAGAAGACAAAATTTAAGAAAAGCTTCGATACTCATATCCTTTCTTTTGTTTCCAATAACTATATACTATTTTTCGCCGTACTTGATTATTCAAGGAGCCACAGAGGGTATTATAACAGGCAGTTTTATAGTTTTCGGCATTATGATGCTTACGTCATTGTTTTCTGGGAGACTATTCTGCAGTTGGCTTTGTCCTGTAGGAGGGTTACAGGAATGTATGACTCTTATTTCAGACAAGAAAGCTAGGGGTGGGAAACTTAATTGGATAAAATATATGATCTGGGTTCCATGGATTTCCATCATCGCTATTCTCATTTTTGCTGCTGGAGGCTTTAAAAAGGTAGATTTTTTATATCTAACCACAAATGGAATATCTGTTGCAGATCCTACGGCATATTTTATTTATTATGGCGTTTTACTTCTTATAGTCATTATTTCTTTGACTTCGGGAAAACGGGGATTTTGTCATTACAGTTGCTGGATGTCTCCATTTATGATTATTGGAACTAAAATTAAAGACTATCTCAACATTCCATCAGTACGCTTGATAGCAGATCAAAGCAAATGCATCAGTTGCAAACAATGTACAAAAAAGTGTCCCATGAGTTTAGAAGTCGAGCAAATGGTGAAAAAGGGATGTATGAGGAATTCAGAATGTATTTTATGCGGTGAATGCGTAGATGTATGCCCAAAATCAGTAATAAAATATAGTTTAAAAAAGTGAAATATTGTTAGTTGAAAAAAGGGCTTAGTAAAAGCCCTTTTTTCATTGGTTCAAACAGACAAAAAAGAATCTCCAAACTTCAAAGATTCTTTTTAATCACAAGAATAACTTTCTTCTTACACTTCAAGTAATCCTGCTCTAAATTTCGTAATATAATTCATGCAATAATCATCTGTTCCCAGAAGAGCTTCTGTTGCATAAAGGAAAGACATTATCTTCTTATCCAATGGATCCATGATTGCTCCATCCATTCCAGCAGTCATTGCTGCAACTAAAAAGGCTTGGTTCATTATCTTTCTAGCAGGAATTCCAAAGGAAATATTACTGAGACCGCAAGCAATATGAACTTCAGGGAATTCTGTTTTTATAGTACGGATAGTTTCTATTGCCAAAATTCCGTATTGTGAGCCTGTACCTACAGGTCTTACCATTGGATCTATATAAATATCATTAAGTGCAACGCCAACCTTAGTTAGCTTTTCAATTAATCTGGTTGCAATAACAACTCGATCCTTTACTGTCTCAGGCATACCTTTATCATCCATGCAAAGAGCAACGATACTGGCATTAAATTCAACAACCAATGGAAGAACAGCATCAAATCTTTTCTTTTCATCTGTGATTGAATTAATAAGTGGTTTGCCGTTTTTATTTGCCTGCAAGCCTTTAAGAAGTGCTTTTGGATTTGGGGAGTCTATAGAAAACGGAGCATCTATAACCTCTTGAATAGTATTAACTAGCCATTCTACTCTTTCTGGTTCATCCTCAAAAAACATTCCAGCATTAACGTCAATAAATGTGGCACCGGCTTCATACTGCCTTTTTGCTAAGTCTTGAATAGCAGCCACATCATAGCTTTCCATAGCAGGTCTAATGGATTTCAGCGTACTATTAATTTTTTCTCCAATGATAATCATTTTGTATTTCCTCCTATTATTAATATGTTTTTTCATTATAGACTAAATTATACATGATTTCAATACAACATTGTGCTAGAAGGCAAAGTACACTAAAAAGTACAAAAAAGAAGAATATTATACTATTCTTAGAAATGTATAAAGGTGTAGAATCAGAATAGATGACATAGGAGGGCGGTTAATTTTGATAGAATTAGAATCAAACTTGATAAACGGATATTTAGAAGCATATAGGATTGCTTGTGAAAGCTTGAAAGAAGCGGATCCTAAGAGAGTAGCCTTGAATACTGGCGCAATATATGATAGTAATAATAGACTTGCCTTAAAGTATTTAAATTCTCAGTATGCTATAAATTGTACTACAGGTAATGTTTCAAGTTTAGATTCAGACGATCTGGTTACTTCAACAGTAAAAGTTCTTATTCTTCATTATTTAATAAATGCCAATTTTAAGCCATTGACTGGAAAGTTTATTTCCTTTAAAGAAATACCTGGTGGTGGTTCTATTTACTATGAAACTTTTCAAAAAAGGGCAATACAGCCTTTAATTAAAACATTTTGTAAAGATTGTTCCCAAATTTATATAGCCGCTAGCAACTTAGAAGGAACGAAAGGGAGCTTAGGACATGGAAATGTGACCTTAAAGATTTTCCCTTATGTACCTGTAACTTATGTTATATGGCAAGGTGATGATGAGGTTGAAGATTCAGGAACAATACTTGTTGATGAATCAATAACTAGTTACTTACCGACAGAAGATATTGTTTTAGCCGCAAGTTTTGGAACGTATTCGCTTATGGCTCAAAGGAGGAACTTATGAAAATTGCTGTTTCTGGTAAGGGTGGCGTTGGTAAAACTACAATTTCTGCAAATTTGGCAAAATTATTTGTTCATAAGGGTTTCAACGTATACGCAGTTGATGCTGACCCTGATAGTAGTTTAGGACTAGCACTTGGAATAAGTGAGGAAGAACTTTCTAAAGTTAAGCCGGTTATTGAAATGAGAGAGTTTATTGGAGATCAAGTAGGAGATGGTGCTTATTACACCCTCAACCCTATGGTAAACGATATAGCAGATAAATTCAGCGTAAATATTAATGGCATCAAATTTTTGAGGATGGGTGGAATTAAGCAAGGTGGTTCGGACTGCTACTGCAGAGAGAATACTTTTTTAAAAGCAATGGTAAATTCTTTGCTTCTGGACACGAAGGATGTAGTTATACTTGATATGGGAGCAGGGATTGAACATTTAACAAGAGGAACTTCCAAGGGTGTAGATCTTATGCTAATAGTTACTGAGGCTGGCAAATCGAGTGTGCAAACAGCAAAGATAGTTGAAAATCTGGCAAGACAATTAGAAATAACCAATATTAAGTTTATTGCAAATAAAATAAGATCAGAAAAAGAAGAGTTTTTTATTAAAGAACATTTTAATAATGATCAACTCCTTGGGGTAATACACTACGACCAAGGAATAGCCGAGAAATCAATGGGAATAAATTTAGAGCCCACAAAAGTGGACAATAAGGAATTAGAAAAAATGCTTGAAAAAGTATTGAAATTTTAAATATTAATTAATTTTAAAACGGGGGGTAAAAAAATGTCAAATCAAACGCCCAATATACGAACTGTTGATCCTGCTGCCATTGAAATGTTGGAATTAGCATCAACATTAGACATTCAGACAGCTTGGGATAGATATAAAGCTCAGCAACCTCAATGTAAGTTTGGGAATACTGGTGTATGTTGTAGAATTTGTATTCAAGGTCCATGTAGGATAATTCCTTCAAAAAAGGGTATGGAAAAAGGAATTTGCGGTGCAAATGTATATACAGTTGTTGCAAGAAATCTTGTAAGGTATATTGCTGGTGGAGCATCAGCACATTCAGATCACGGCAGAGAAATTGCATATGCACTTTTACACACTGCAGAAGGTCATGCGCCAGATTATAAAATAACCGACAAAGTTAAACTTAATAAAGTAGCAAAAAGAGTTGGAATAGAAACTGAAGGAAGAGAAGTTAATGATATTGCCAGAGACGTTGCTATAAAAGCTCTTGAAGATTTCGGAAAATATAATTCAGAGCCTTGCACTTGGCTTTCAACAACCATTAATGAAGAGAGAAAAGAAAAGTTTAAGCAGACTTGTATTGCTCCCACAGCTATTGATAGATCAGTAGCCCAGCTTTTACACCAGACACACATGGGAACAGATGCTGACCCTGTAAACATTATATTCGGGGGACTTAAAGCAGCTTTAGCAGATTATACAGGAATGAGTCTAGCAACAGACCTTACTGATATATTATTCGGAACACCTAAACCTGTAATCACGGAAGCAAACTTAGGAGTTCTAGATGCAGAAAAGGTTAATATTGCAGTACACGGGCATAATCCTTTGCTTAGCCAGATGGTTGTTTATGCAGCTAGAGAACTTGAAAATGAAGCAAAAGCCATTGGAGCAAAAGGAATTAACCTTGTGGGAATATGCTGTACAGGTAATGAAGTTTTAATGAGAGAAGGCGTGCCCACAGCAACAAACTTTGGGTCCCAAGAACTTGCAATAATGACTGGGGTTCTTGATACAATGATTATGGATGTTCAGTGTATTGCTCCAGGAGTAAAGGATATATGTAATTGTTTTCATACGCAGTTAGTTAGTACTTCACATATAGCCAAAGTTCCAGGGTCATATCATATAGATTTTAATGAAGCTACAGCAATGGACGATGCCAAAAAGATTGTTAGACTTGCAATTGAACAGTACAAAAAAAGAAAACCTGAATTAGTAAGAATTCCAAACTTTAAAAAGCAGGTTGTTGGAGGCTTCAGTTTTGAGGCAATACTTGATTTATTTGCGAAGATAAACCCAGATACTCCAATAAAAGTTTTGACAGATGCAATTCTTGCAGGTGAGATTAAAGGAGTTTGTGCTTTTGCAGGTTGTAATAATCAGAAAACTATACACGATGATCCAACAATCACAATAGCAAAGGAATTAGCCAAAAACGATATATTACTAGTTTCTACAGGTTGTGCTGCTGGTGCTTTTGCAAAAGCTGGACTACTTTCTTCAGAAGGAGTAGAAGCTTATGCAGGACCTGGGCTTAAGAAATTTATAAAACGCCTAGAGGAGAATTCAGGACTTAATGCTGGATTACCTTTGGTATTTCATATGGGCTCTTGTGTTGATAACAGCAGAATAGCTAATCTTTGGACCGCAATGGCTGAAGAACTCAAAGTATCAATTCCACAGTTACCATTTGTTGCAAGTGCTCCAGAAGCAATGTCAGAAAAAGCAATCTCTATAGGTTCTTGGGTAATTGCTATGGGAATACCTTGCCATGTTGGAGTATTACCTCCAATTGAGGGAAGCGAACTGGTATATGGTGTTGCTACACAGATTGCAAGAGATGTGTTTGGTGGATATTTTATATTTGAAACAGATGCGATGAAGGCAGCAGGAAAACTTCTTGAAAGAATTGAAAAAAGAGCTTGGAAACTAAAAATACACAAACAGACAGCAGAAAAATATAACAGTGAGTTTTCCGGCGTTTATGAAGGTTAAGGGGGGTAAGGAATAATGGCTAATCATTTATACAAGCAGGCTTTTGATGGTGCAGTAATAGCTACAAGTTATGCTGAAATACTTTTAAATCAGGCTATAAGGGAATTTGGTGAAGATACTCCTGTTTCTTATCCGGATACGGCTTACAAACTTCCCGTTATAACTGCATTAAGCGGTGAAGATGTAAAAACCTTAAAAGATTTGGTTCCAATTTTAAATAGAATTAGAACAACAAATATAAAAGAAGACATTACCTTTGAAGGCGCTAAATTAAGCGGTGAAGCAGCTTTATATGCAGCAGAAATTATAGAAGCTCTACGCTACTTAAATGGCAAGAATCCACATGTTGCTCCTTGGACAGGATTCTTAACAGATCCTGTATTAAGAAAGTTCGGAATACAGCTTGTTGATTTCACAATACCTGGTGTTGCAGTAATCATAGGAAAAGCAAAAGATAGCAAGGCTGCAGCTCAGCTTGTAAAGGAATTACAGAGCAAAGGGATTATGCTGATGCTTTGTAATGAGATTATTGAGCAATTATTAGAAGAAAATGTAAAATTGGGAATCGATTATATAGCTTTTGCTCTTGGAAACTTCACACAAGTTATTCATGCAGTTAATTTTGCATTAAGAGGAGGTCTTGCTTTCGGTGGTATAGCCCCTGGCAACAAGACCGCTCAGTTAGAATATCAAAGAAATCGTGTGAGGGCATTTGTACTAGCTTTAGGAGAGCAGGATGAGGTAAGAATAGTTGCAGAATTTGGAGCAATATTTCTTGGTTTCCCCGTAATTACAGATCAACCCTTAGTTGAAGAAGTACCTGATTGGTACGTTTATCAACCTGATTACGCGAAAATTGTTGCAGATTCCCTTGAACTAAGAGGAATTAAAATAAAGATTCTTGATATTCCTGTACCAATTACCATAGGACCTGCTTTTGAAGGTGAAACTATCAGAAAAGCAGATGCTTATGTAGAATTTGGTGGAGGCAGAACAACTGCCTTTGAATTAGTTAAAATGGTTGGTCCTGATGAAATTGAGGATGGTAAGATTACAGTAATAGGACCTGATGTTGACGATGTTGAAGAAGGGGCAAAGCTTCCTCTTGGATTTTATATAAAAATCTATGGGCGTAAAATGCAGGATGATTTTGAAGGTGTCCTAGAGAGAAGAATACATTACTTCGTAAATTATGGCGAAGGTTTATGGCATGTTGCTCAGAGAGATCTTGCTTGGGTAAGAATAAGTAAAGATGCTAAAGAAAAAGGCTTTAAAATGAGACATTTTGGGGAAATACTAATTGCGAAGTTTAAATCCGAGTTCCCTGCAATTGTTGACCGAGTTGAAGTAAATATTTATACTGACAAAGCTTTAGTTGATGAAAAAATTATAGAAGCAAGAGCTGCATATCATAAAAGAGATGAGCGCTTAAGAGGCTTAACAGATGAATCTGTTGAAGAGTTCTTCTCCTGCACTCTTTGCCAATCCTTTGCACCAAACCATGTGTGTGTGATAACACCTCAACGTGTTGGTCTATGTGGAGCGGTAAGCTGGCTCGATGCTAAAGCATCTTTTGAAATAACACCTACAGGTCCTAATCAGCCAATTAAGAAAGAAGGAACTATTGATGAAAAGAAAGGTATTTGGAGGAGTGTAAATGATTTTGTTTATGCAAGTTCAAACAAAAATCTTGAAGAGGTAGCTCTTTACACATTAATGGAACTCCCAATGACTTCTTGTGGTTGCTTTGAAGCAATCATGGCTATGGTTCCTGAAGCTAACGGATTAATGATAACAACTAGAGAACATACAGGAATGACTCCAAGCGGAATGACTTTCTCAACCCTAGCAGGTGCAGTAGGTGGAGGAGTTCAATCTCCAGGATTCATGGGAATCGGAAAGAAGTATATAGTTAGCAAAAAGTTTATTATTGCTGATGGTGGATTAGGAAGAATAGTTTGGATGCCAAAGCAGTTGAAGGATTATTTGAGAGAAGACTTTGTTAAAAGAAGTATTGAAGAAGGTCTGGGAGCAGACTTCATTGATAAGATAGCAGACGAGACAATTGGAACAGATTCAGATCAAATGATGGCTTTCCTTGAAGAAAAGGGACATCCAGCACTTACTATGGACCCATTGTTCTAAAGAAAAATCCTCGAAAATAAAACATTAAAAAGGAGCAAATATAAAATGGCACTTACAGGATTGGGTATTTTTAAACTACTACCTAAAACAAATTGTAAAGAATGTGGTCAACCCACATGTTTAGCCTTCTCTATGGCGTTAGCTTCCTCAAAAACAACATTGGACAAATGTCCACATGTTTCAGAAGCTGCAAAAGAGGCACTTGGAGGAGAATCTGCACCACCTATTAAGCTTATAAAGGTTGGTAAAGGTGGTTTTGAGAGACTATTAGGAGATGAAGTAGTTCTTTTTAGACATGATAAAGCCTTCTATAATCCTACCTGCATAGCAGTAGAAATCTCTGATAAGCTTTCAGGATCGGAACTAGAAGCAAAAGTTAAGAAGGTAAATGAACTTGTTTTTGAGAGAGTTGGTCAAACAGTATCAATTGATATGATTGCAGTAAAAAATGATTCAGGTAATCCAGAGGCTTTCGCAAATGCTGTTAAAGTAGTAGCTGATAAAACCTGTTTTGCAACTGTATTAATCAGCGAAGATGTAGTAGCAATTGAAAAGGCTCTTGAAATTATCGGTGGATCAAATCCTCTGATTTGTGGAGCAACTGAGAATAATTATGAGAAAATGATAGAGCTAGCTAAAAAATTCAACTGCCCATTAGTTGTAAAAGGAAATGGACTTGAAGACACGGCAGCGCTTGTTGAGAAGGTTTCCGCTTCTTATAAAGAATTAGTTATCGACTTAGGAACTAGGCAGCTTTCACAAAAATTGGCGGAAATTACACAGACAAGAAGACTTTCAATTAAGAAGAAGTTTAGGCCTTTTGGTTATCCTGTTATTTCCTTTACAGCTTCTGAAAACCCAAGAGATGAAGTAATAGAAGCGAGTACCTTAGTTGCAAAATATGCAAGTGTTATAGTATTAAAGGCAGATGAGAAATCGCAAATTTTACCACTTATGGCTTTAAGAATGAACCTTTATACAGATCCACAGAAACCGAGTCAGGTTGAACCAAAGGTTTATGAAATAGGTGCAGTAACTAAGGATTCTCCAGTTTATGTTACTACAAATTTCTCATTAACTTATTACACTGTTGAGGGTGAAATATCTGGATCCAAAATACCTTCTTACATTATAGCTTGCCCAACGGATGGAACTTCAGTATTGACAGCCTGGGCAGCAGGTAAATTTAATGGAGAGAAAATATCTGAATTCCTGAAAGTTTGTGGGATTGAAGAAACAGTTAATCATAGAAATATTGTTATTCCAGGCTATGTTGCAGTTATAAAAGGAGTCTTGGAAGAGAAATCAGGCTGGAAAGTAACCGTGGGACCTGCTGAAGCAGCTGGGCTACCTGCTTTTGCCAAGAGTCATTTTGCATAAATTATATACATTATAGAGGCGGTAATACTTTGGAAAAGTGCAATGTCACAATTATGCCTGAAAATAAAATAGTAACTGTTACTAAGGGATCTAGTCTACTTCTTGCATCTAAAAACGCAGGGATATATATAGATAGCCCTTGCGGTGGACAAGGCACTTGTGGCAAATGTGCTGTTAAAATAATTAGCGGCGATGTAATTATAAATAGTGATAATCACTTCCCTCAGGAGTTGAAAGATAAAGGTTATGTTCCTGGCTGCCAAGTGAAAATCGACAGAGATATGATTGTTGAAGTACCAGCGTTTTCAAGGTTAACAAAGCATAAAGTTATGCTTTCTAGTAAGCGTACGAAATTCAGTAAAGATAATGATTATTTCGCTAAAGCTAAAATGAATCCTGTTTGCAAAAAAGTGCTTGTTAAAATGAAGGCTCCTGACTTATTGGATAATGTAAACGATGCGGATAGACTCAGAGCTGCTTTAGCGAAGCAATATGCAATAAAAGAGGTAAAGATATCTCTTGGTGTATTGAGGAACCTTCCTAATTTATTAAGAAAAGGAAATTGGGAAGTTACAGTCACGTTGGTTGAAGCGTATGGAAATTGTGAAATTATTTCAATGGAGCCTGGAATATCGAAAAAGCCCTGTTACGGTTTAGCCGTTGATATTGGGACAACAACAGTTGTTGTTAACTTACTTGATACCGCTAATGGCAAAATAATAGATAAAGCTGGTACCTATAATAAACAGGCGGTTTACGGATCAGACGTTATTTCAAGGATTATTTATACTGATGAAAATTCAAGAGGACTGGAAATACTACAAAATGCAATAATAGAATCAATTAATGAGCTTATAGATGAGATTCTAGTAAGAAATGATTTACATGGAGATAATATATCAGCAATGGTTTGTGCAGGTAATACAGTTATGAGTCACATGTTTATGAAGATACCTGCTACTTTTCTGAGACTAGAACCATATATTCCAGCAGTAACCAAATTTCCTGTTTTAAAAGCTAAAGATTTATGCTTAAATATAAATGAAGAAGCATTGATTATAACAATACCTTCGATAGCTAGCTATGTTGGAGGAGATATAACCTCTGGAGTTTTAGCAACAATGCTTTCAAAATCCGAAAAAATAACGCTCTTTATTGATATTGGAACTAATGGAGAGTTGGTTTTAGGTAATAGCGATTGGCTTGTAACTTGTTCCTGCTCAGCGGGACCCGCATTTGAAGGCTCTGGTATAAGCTGTGGAATGAGAGCTATGGATGGTGCTATCGATTTAATAGAAATTGACAGGCTTTCACTTGAGGTTAAATGTAGGACAATCGGAGAAATAGCTCCTAAGGGAATTTGTGGATCAGGTTTAATTTATTCCCTTTCAGAAATGAAGGCTGTGGGTATAATTGATAGAGCTGGGAAAATAGTAGAGAACCTTTCAACTTCAAGAATTAGACTAGGAAGTGAAGGGATGGAATACATTTTAGCTTATGCTGATGAAAGTAGCTGTAATAAAGATATTGTTATTACGCAAGGGGATATTAAAAATCTTCTTAGAGCAAAAGCTGCAATTTTTGCAGGTATAAGAACTATGCTCCAACAGGTGCAATTAGATATTCATGATATAGAAAGAGTTTACATTGCAGGTGGTTTTGGAAACTTTATAAACATTGTAGATGCAATCAATATTGGACTGTTGCCGGATCTACCTCTTGAAAGATATGAATATGTTGGAAACAGCTCAGTCCAAGGTGCAATGATTGTTTTATTATGTAAAGACGCAATAATTGAGTGCCACGAGCTGGCGGATAGAATGGCATACCTAGAATTATCAGTTGGGAATTTATTTATGGAGGAATTTGTTTCAGCAACATTTATTCCACATACTGATCTAGACTTGTTTCCAACTTTAGAGTCAACTTAGGAGGAATGGTTATGGCTATACAAATTGCAGTGGCGGGTAAAGGTGGTACAGGAAAGACTTCATTTTGTGCACTACTCATAAGGTATCTTATAGAAAACAATAAGACTCCCGTATTAGCGGTAGATGCAGATGCAAATTCAAATCTCAATGAAGCTCTAGGGCTTAAAATTGAGAATGATACTGTATCTGAACTTATAGCAAAAACAAAGGACTTACATGGTATACCTGAGGGTATGACCCAGGAGACTTATATAGAATATAAACTTAATGCATCTCTTGCTGAAGGGAAAAATGTCGATTTATTGGTTATGGGTGGTCCCGACGGACCTGGATGTTTTTGCTTCCCAAACAATATTTTAAGAAAATACTTGGATACCCTTTCAAAAGGCTACAAATACATTGTTTTGGATAATGAAGCAGGTTTAGAGCACATTAGCAGGCGTACAACTGAGGATGTTGATATCCTTTTTGTAATTAGTGATAGTTCAGCAAGGTCAATTCGTTCAGCTGGAAGAGTAAATGAGCTTGTTAAGCAGATAAAAACAAGGATTAATAAAATATATTTGATTGTTACAAAAGCTACAGAAGAAGATATTGTGAGTTTGAAGGAAGAGATTGAAAAGACAGGATTAGAATTAGTGGGAATAGTTCCGTTTGATCCTCTAATCACAGAGTATGATATAAAAAGCAAACCACTTTTTGAATTACCGATTGAATCTACTGCTTTACAAGCGGTAAACAATATATTAAGCAAATTAAAAATATGATGTAGGGGGAGAATATATGCCGATTCAAGTTTTAAAGGATAGAAACTCAAGTAAGGTAGCCGTAGTTACACTGGGTGCAACAAAAGAGCAAGGTGGAACAAGATCAAAAACCATCACTGTTGGTGGTACTTCATGCTTACCATTTTTACATTTTGAGGGTGAAACCCCAAATAGACCTGTAATAGCTATGGAAGTGGTTGATAGAGTTCCTACTGAATGGAATGAGGAGTTAAAAAAATCAATAGGAACTAGCATAAATAGTCCAGTAGAATGGGCAAAGAAGTGTGTTGATGAATGGGGAGCAGATTTTATATTTTTGAAGCTCCAAAGTGCAGATCCAGAGATGGGAAACAGATCCATCGAGGAATGTGTAGAAACTGTTAGAGAAGTTCTAAAAGCTGTAGAGGTGCCATTAGCAGTAGTAGGCTGTGGAATTGATGAAGTTGATAATAAATTAATGGCTGCTGTAGCAGAAAATTTTGCTGGAGAAAATCTTTTATTAGGATTAGCTGCTTCTGCAAACTACAATACAATAGTGGCTGCATGTATGGTACACAAACATACTGTTATTGCTCAATCTCCACTAGATATTAACATTTGTAAACAATTAAATATATTAATAACTGAAATGGGTTTGCCTCTTAACAAGATTATTATTGACCCGAGTATAGGTGGTTTGGGATATGGAATTGAATATGCCTATTCAATTCAAGAAAGAGAAAGAATTGGCGCATTACAAGGAGATAAAATGCTAGCACTTCCGATTTTAGGTATAATTGGATTTGAAGCTTGGAAAGCGAAGGAAGCAAATGTAAGTGAAACTGAATTCCCAGGATGGGGAGATCAGGCTGAAAGAGGAATACTATGGGAAGCTATGACAGCATCTGCCTTACTTCAAGCAGGAATTGATATTCTTGTAATGAGGCATCCTGAAGCAGTTAAATTAGTTAAAAAGAATATTGATGAGTTGATGGTAGTTAATAACATATAAAAAATATAAAGGAGATATAACATGGAGATTATTGGAGAAAGAATTAACGGAATGTTTAAAGACATAAGAGAGGCAATAATAGCTCAGGACAAGAAACCAATTCAAGATTGGGCAATAAAACAAACTGAAAATGGTGCTACTTGGCTTGATATTAATACAGGAGCAAGTGCTGTAGATCAGATGGCTACAATGTTATGGCTAATTAATACAGTACAGGAAGTAGTAGACACACCACTTTCAATTGATTCAACAAACTATGATATTATTGAAGAAGGTCTGAAGCTTTGTAAAAGACCAGCATTAATAAATTCCTGTCATGCAGACAGATATAAGATTGAAAGAGTATTTCCAATGGCAGTTAAGTATAACGCAAAAGTAATTGGTCTTGCTATGAGCGAAGAGTCAGGGATACCGAAAAATGCTGAGAATAGAGTTTTACTTGCAGCAGAATTAGTTGCAGCTGCTGATGAATTTGGTCTTCCACTTGAAGATTTGTATATAGATCCACTTATACTTCCAATTAATGTAGCGCAAGATCATGCTATTGAAGCGATGGAGACATTAAGACAAATTAAATTCCTTTCAGACCCAGCGCCAAAGACAGTTGTTGGTTTATCAAATGTTTCTCAGAGATGTGCAAATAGAAAGTTAATAAATAGAACAATGATTACTATGCTTATGGCATGTGGACTTGATGCTGCAATAGCCGATGCAAATGATGATGAACTTATGGATGCAGCAGCAACTGCTAGGGTAATAATGAACAAGGAAATATATTGTGATTCCTATGCGGATTTATTTAAAGCAAATAAGTACAAATAATGGAGAAACTATTCAGGAGTCCGGAAGAAATATCAGAAAGATTTGTAGAACTTGGATGCGAAAAAACTAATTATCACATAGTAAAACTTTTTGTTCTCAGTATTCTTGCTGGAGCATTTATTGGATTTGCAGCAGAAGGTTCCAATGCTGCAATTTATTCAATTGCTTCCGTAGGCTTAGGGAAAGCTCTTGCAGGAGCACTGTTTGCAACTGGGCTAATGTTGGTAATAATTGCAGGTGGGGAATTATTTACAGGGAACTGTTTGATAATTATTTCGTGTTCTGAAAGAAAAAATGGTTTCCTGAAAATGCTTAGGAACTGGTTAATTGTTTATTCTGGTAACTTTATTGGTTCTATGATAATAGTACTTTTGATTTTTTTATCGGGTCAATTAGATTTCTCAAAAGGTATGCTAGGAGCATTCACAATAAAGATTGCTGTTTATAAAGTTCATCTGTCGTTTGTAAACGCATTTACAATGGGAATTCTCTGCAATTGGTTAGTTTGTCTTGCGGTTTGGGTTGCTTCGGCAGCAAAAGACATAACTGGCAAGCTAATTGCAATATTTTTTCCTATATGGCTGTTTATAACGTCAGGTTTTGAGCATTCTATTGCAAATATGTATTATATTCCTATTGGTATTTTAGCTAAGTCAAATAAGCTTTGGGTAGAGGCTGCTGCAACAATGGGAGTAACATCTGAGAAATTAGCAGACCTAAATTGGGGTTCGTTTGTATTAAAGAATCTTATTCCCGTTACTTTGGGCAACATAGTTGGAGGAAGTCTTTTCGTGGGCTTTGCTTATTGGTTAGCATATTTATATAAAAAGAAATGATGCAGAGCACCGTCCCTCTGCATCATCATGGGAGATAGGAACAATGGATTTAATTTCACTTCGAAAAGCGCTTGAACTACAAAATTATATTTTCGATGAAAATTTTATTGTAACTTTATATATTGCATTGAAACTTGAAAAGCCTCTACTTGTAGAGGGGGCTGCTGGAGTAGGAAAAACTGAAGTGGCAAAGGTTCTTGCGGCTTCATTTAATACTGAACTTATAAGGCTGCAGTGCTATGAAGGGCTGGACGAATCTAAAGCTCTTTATGAATGGAATTATCAAAAACAACTTCTGAATATTCAGTTAAATACACAAACACATATGAAATCAGAAACTAAAGATATAAAATCATGCGATAGTGCTAATGATTTAAAATTAGAGAATTTATTTTCAGAAGAGTATCTTTTGGAGAGACCTCTATTAAAATCAATAAGAAGTGAAAATAAAACAGTTTTACTAATAGATGAAGTTGATAAGACAGATGAGGAGTTTGAAGCCTTCCTTCTTGAAATGCTTTCTGATTTCCAAGTTTCAATACCTGAGTTGGGGACAATTAAGGCTAAGAATAAACCAATTGTAATACTTACAAGTAATAACACCAGACAGTTGTCAGATGCATTAAAAAGAAGGTGTGCCTACCTCTATATTGATTATCCCGATGTTGAAAAAGAGATTAGAATTCTAAAGGCAAAGCTACCTGAAGTTGAGAAAAAGTTTGCTGAAGAGATTTCGACTTTTGTGGCCAGCATAAGACAAAATCCCAAAATATATAAAAAACCTTCCATTGCTGAAACTCTGGATTGGGCCTCGGCACTACTTGCGGTGGGGAAGAAAAAGCTTGATGAAGATGGTGTAGATAAGACATTGGGATTCCTACTAAAGCTAAAAGAAGATATACTTGAATTTCAAAAGGGTGGCGGTTTTAATAGATTCATTGACGATAAACTTTCTTGAATTTATAGAAGTTTTGAAATTAGCAGGAGTTAGGGTAAGCATTTCAGAAATTCTTGATGCATATAAAGCGATGACCTATATTGATATTATGAATAAAGAGGTGTTTAAAGCTGCTATTTCCACCTGTATAGCTAAGAGTGAAGAGGAAAAAGCCATATTTAGTGAAGCTTTTAACAGATTCTTTATTTCTAGTGATCTCAAAACACAGGAAGTAGAAGAATTAATACAAAAGCAGGAGACTAAAAAGCAGGAGATTTTAAAAGAGATTTCTGATTTAAAATTTAAAGGCGAACAAGTTGAAGTAGTTGACGAGCTAAAGGAAGTATATTCAAATCTAGATCAAAACGATAAAAAAAGCATTGTAGCTTTTCTCGACAAAACTTCCTCAGGAAAAAATGTAAAAAATCAGTTTTTGCCTATTGTCGAGCAAATAATTCATTCAAAACTAAAGAGCCTTAAACAAAATTCTGTTACAGAAAATACTATACAACGAGGTGCTTTCTCAAATGTACCCTCAGAGGCAGGCTATATTGCAGAGCAGGTTGTTGAAAATATAAAGCGTGAAAATAGTATATTATATAAAAACATTTCTGAATTTAATCAAAATGATATATCCAAAGCCCTACAACTTATTAAACTTTTTATAGTAAAGTATAGACGAGCTAATAGTAGGTATAAAAAGACAAACAAAAAGAAAAGGTTGGATTTAAAGACAACTATAAGGAAAAATCTCAACACAGGATGTGTTCAATTCAATTTGAAGTATAAAATGAAACCAAGGAAAAAAGATAAATATATTTTGCTTTGTGATGTATCGGCATCTATGTTTAAGTTTTCTAGTTTTGTTCTACAATTTATGCTTGGAATGAGTTCAGGGAATTCTTTAATGGAGACCTTTATTTTTTCAGATGGCATATACCATATAAATACAAGAGCTTTGAGTAATAATCAATCCTTTGAAGAAATGGTTATTAACAGCCCCATATGGAGAAAAGGTACTAATATTTCAAGGTCTCTAAATGATTTGGAAGACAGGGGAAGAGCTTATTTTCATTCTTCCATTGTATATATTATTATAAGTGATGCCAAGACTGTTGATGCTGCATTAGCAGTTGAAAAACTAAAGAGCATTAGAGCAAAAGTGAAAAATATACTTTGGTTTAATCCAATACCTGAAATAGAGTGGACACGCATTAAACATATTCAAGGTTTTAAGGAATGTTGTGAAATATATGACTGTAGTACTTTGGATAAATTAGAAAGGGCTCTTGATAGTAAGTTATAATATAGCCAGTTTTTTAAGCCATAAATAGTAGAGGTTTATAATACCAAAAGATATAAAATACATTAGAATTGAAAACAGGTAATTCCATCCCTTATCATATTCGAGAAATTTGGTCGCTATAAAAATCCAATCAATTGATGTGGCTATAACTGTAATAACAATATTTAAAATAATAGGCTTAATTTTTGTATGAGCAACTAAATATATAAACATGCATGATAAAACTGAAAGTATTCCTATATCTGCAAATATTGATACTGTATTTGCTTTCAAATATTCAACTGGCAATGGATAAAACAAACCCAAATCAATACCTATAGTGTTGAGTATAAAGGCTAATATAGCTGCAAAAGGAGCAATAGTTGTAAAAATCTTTTTATCTTTAAAAAAGAATATTATCCCCACTGTCCAAGGCAATATAAAACAACTAAAAATAATTATAAATAATCTCATAGGCTTATTTTGTGCTTTCTGTATATAAATATTTGTATTAAAGTGCATCTAATATCAGTCATTATAAAGGTTCAAAGCTTTTCCTTTTAATAAGAAAATTGCAAATTAAAAATAATATAAAATAGAGAATAAAAGAATATGTGTACCTCCAATGAATTGGATGATAAAGTTTCATCCAATGAAAAATAGGTTCTGCAATATAAGCAGAAAATGTTGCAAAAAATAATGCTTTAAGAAATATATAACGATTTGGTTTTATTTGTAATAATATCATAATGGATACTGGAATAAGAGTAAAATCCCATGGGAAAAAAATATGAAAAACTGGGAAAGTTTTATATTCAAAAAACCATAGAGCAAATGATACACCAACAGTATCTACTATGAAGGCAAAAATTATTGAAAAGAAGCCAACATGTAGTAGTCTACTTGTACTTTTTTTATCTCTAACATATATCCATAATATCCATGGAACAGTTGTAATAATTATTCCCACCCACCATCTCCAAGTGAATAATGAATGTTGTAGCCAATCATTTATAGATTTTGTGCAAAGGTCTTGTATTATAGTATACAATTGTGTAGAACTTTCATTCATACCATCCATTTTTATATACACCTCAATTAATTATTTCATTTGAAGTATTATGTGTAGATTATTTTTAAATAAACATATTTATCTCTCAATTTTAATTGTTAATTTTTGATGTGAATTTTTTCATCTTTTTTTCTTTACAAATATTTTGTTCCATTTATCTTAAGATTATAAACAAAAAATATTGGTAAGAAGTAATGGGTTTTATAAAATGTATTTATAAAACCCATTACTCCTTGCCCCAAAATATTTATGATAGTAGCACGCTGTGAAACAGGTGTTTTATCCCTATTTGTGTCTTTATTCTACCATCAAGGCATATGCTGTAATTTTTCGCAGTCTCCATGACACTAGCATGGAGACTGCATAAGAAAGGGCGCAGATTCCTATGCACATAAAGCCAATCCAAAGGTATGGAACTACAAAGGCAACCTTCATGACGCCAATTCCTTTAAATAGCACTGAGAGCAAGGAATTTATATAGAAACTACCAACGATGCTTCCAAGGATGGCACCAAGGAGAACGACCGGTAGGAAACTCATTGATGTCTGTGTCATAAGCTGTAGGGTAGTATAGCCAAGTGCTTTTTGTATACCGAACTCTTTCCTTCGACTTATAATCATTGCTTTGATTATAAGATAAAGAATCATTACTACCACAAGTGCCGTTACAATTAGAATGAGGTATGTAACGATGGAAATAATTTTAACATAGGAACCCAGCTGACTTTTCATTAACTCATTTAAATTAACGATAGCTGCAATCTTGTTACCAAATTTATTTGTAATCTCATCAATGAAAATATCCACATTACTTTCATCTTCTAAATAAATATTAATAGAATTGTAAATATAATCAGATTTTATACGTTTGACACCCTCAAGAGTCAAAGATACATCCATGCCCACAAAATTTGCACTTTGAGATAGTCCTGTAATCAGATATTCTGCTAAACCATTGCCCATTTTTACAGAAATAGTATCTCCGACAGTTTTTCCAAATTCCTCTGCCATAGAACCGTTAATGGCTATCTCATTGTCATACTTGGGATAACGCCCCTCATAAACCTGATTATTATCCACTAATGAAAAATCGTCTGATATATACACTTGACTGGCTTCATCATTTATCGTGACACTTCCATAATTATAGTTGATTACTTTTCGTATCCCGTCTAGTTTTTCAATATCTTTGAGTAGTAGCTTAGCATCCTCTCCAGGTATGGTAGTAACACTGACGGTACACGTCTCTATACCAATCATGTCAATAAAAGCTTTATTGTCCGTTGCTATATTGTAGTACATGACAAGCCCAAAGACCGAAGCAAAACTGATTGCTGCAATAATTAGTGAGATCATCAGGTTCTGACGTAGGTTTGATACCAGGCTTTTTATCGCTAGAACAAAATTCAAGCTGCCTTTCATGCGATCAAGAGGACAATGATTTTTCTTGAAACTGTGAGTCGTGATTCCAGCTCTCAAGGCTATAATTGGATGTAGTTTTTTGATCCGTCTTGCCGAAAAAGGTGTTATAAGGAGTACAGAAAAGAGAATCAGCATAAGACTTAATACACTTGATATTAGGTCAAACCCTTGTTTCCAGACAATACCTGTCTGTGCACAAAACATACTTGATAACTGACCAACCCCTGCGTAAGATGCCGCGATTCCAAATACGCTGCCAAAGAATGCAATTAACATAAATTGTAGCAAAATAGAAGCGATAATCTGATGGCTGGTGTAGCCCAGTGCCTTTAATGTACCAATATCAGCTATACCATCCTCAATACTAGTACTCACTCGAAATTTGATAACTAACAGACTGACAAGTACGATAATTAGAGAGAAGGATATGATTATCACAGCTCCAATGTCAGCAGTTGCTGTTCTTGCAGTTTTTGCGAATGAAAGAGAACATAGCCACACGGCCGAAATCATTCCGGTTTGCCCAACTTTTAAATTATTTTTCTGGAAATTCATGATCATATTTTGTGAGTCTTTACTGTTTTCAAGTCTTGCTTGAAGCAATACTCCGTTTGTATTTTCATCATTCAGCTCTCTTTGAAATCTTTTATAAGATTCCTGTGGCAAATGAAAGCCAATACCTCCAACATTAGTACTACCAAGAAGTATATCTTCGGTAAAACCTGCAATATTGAAAACATATTCCTTTTCTCTATAGTTTATGACAAATTTATCCCCGAGCTCATATCCACCACCAGTATGCAGAAGATAAGAAACATAGATATCTCTATCACCAGTATCCTTATGCTCTCCAACAAAAGCTAAGTGTGAAATGTTGCGTTTTGTACTAGCATTTAAAAAGAATGCAGGATTGGAAAATTCCCCTGATCCGTACTTGAATTTAGTTCCCATAAGATAGAGGATATCATCTTTTTCCGTCTCAGTTACACCTGGATAGGTCTTAAAATAATCCTCATAGTTGTCTTGATAAGTTTGCTTTAGCATAGTAACTGCAACATGGGCACTATGAAGCTCTTCGACTTTATTGTCGAAGGATTTTTTGAAGTTAAGAGAGGTAAGAAGTCCAAGGTTTAAAAGTATTGCTGCTACAAAAATTATAAGAATTAGGGAAAGGTAGGCACCTTTACTTTTTCGAATATTAGAGATTGAAAGCATCCATATTTTATTCATTTTACCACCCCATTTCTGCTAGAAATGTAGTTAGCTTCTCATGTCTTATTCTATCTCCACTTACGTATTTACCGAGAACACATTCGCCACAGATTATTCCATCCTTAAGGTAGATGATACGGCTTCCACGTCTAGCTGATTTGATATCGTGGGTTACCATAAGTATGCTCTGCCCTTTGTCATTTACAAGCGTTAATAGATCTAAAACATCTTTACTTGATGCCGAATTAAGTGCACCAGTGGGCTCATCTGCAAACACTACCTTTGGATCATTGATTAGAGCCCTTACAATTCCAGCCCTTTGTGCTTCGCCACCTGAAAGCTGGGAAGGAAATTTGCCCCAGTAAGCTTCAGTTAAGCCTACCTGTATAAGCAATTCTTTTGCTTTTTTTGCAACTATGCGTTTATCTCTATTTATTAAAAGGCCGCTTGCAAGACAGTTATCAAGCACGCTCATCGTATTTAAAAGGTAAATCTGCTGAAATACAAAGCCACAGTTTTTCCTTCTGAATACAGCCAGCTTATCATTGGAGTATTTGGATATTTCCTGATCGCCAAAATAAATTTCACCTAGGGTTGGTTTGTCCATTCCAGAGAGGGAATAGAGGAGAGTAGATTTACCAGAGCCAGATGCGCCCATTATTACAGTGAAGTCGCCCTGTTTGATTTCAAGGTTAAGATTCTTCAGAACATGCTGCTGCAAACCTCCACTGGAAAAAGTTTTACTTAGCATTTTTGATTTTAATATAATATCGCTCATATTTTTTCATTCCTTTCATGAATATATTTCAATATAAAAAGACTATGATGCTGTCCATAGTCTTATTTTACAATATGAATTCTTAATAGGTCTTTAACTAATTCTTAACCAATCCTTAAATATTCTCTCCGGCAAGCTTTAGCTCAAGTTTTACCAAGAAACCATCTTGCTGATTCAGACATTCAATTTGACCGCCCATCTTCTCAATAAACAGTCTTGAAATATACAGTCCAAGTCCTGCACCATCTTTGCCTTCTGAATTTTTCCCTCTATAAAATTTCTCCCATACAAGGGGAAGCTCCTCCTCTTGTATGCCTTTTCCAAAGTCCTTTATACGAATTTGAAGATGGGTGCTGTCTAACTGAAAAGAAATATTAATGTCAGTTCCTGCGTACTTATAAGAGTTTCCTACCAAATTATCAAATATCTGTGTGAGACGTAGTTTATCACAGAGAATTATACATTCTGGCGGTTTAGAAACTATATTAATATTATGATAATAATTTGAATTTTCTATAACTTCTAGCAGAATATCACTAGTGAATTCCTCATTTTTCACCTTTAGTTCACCAAGTTCCTCTAAGGTAGAATGAAACATATCGCTAATTAGACGATCAATCTGCTCAGCTTTCTGGTGAATGGTGATAATGTGCTTGTCATCAGATTTTAAAGCCATGGTTTCACAGATTGCTTTGATAGAAGCAACAGGATTTTTAATATCGTGGCTTAATGAGGCAACCAGCTCTTTTTTGCTCTTGTTGGCAAGATATTCATTGCGCTTTGCAGTTTGCAGAGCATCTCGCATAAGGTCGAAACTCTCAGTAAAGGCGCCGAAAACATTTTCATTATCCATCGTAATTGGCGCATCCATATTTCCTGAGGCGATACTTGAAGCAAATTGTTTCAGCTTGTGAAAGGGCATAAAAACCTTCCTTTCTAGATAAAAGAAGTAACCAAGCATCAATACTCCCATAAAGAGGAAGAAGAAAAGAACGAACCATTCTAATTGCTTTCTTTCTTCTGTCATCGCGGCAGATAAATCGTTTTTTATAATTAGCTTTCCAACTATTGTCTCATTTACTATAATATCAACAAGTATATTGCGGTTTGCTATAGCAGAATTTATTCGCTCGAGGTAGGAAGTGGATTGTTCTTTCGTTGTACTAAATACAACCGTTCCATTAAGATCCATCACAATAAAAGCATAGGTTTTATTAGAATAGGTTTTAGCTGTTAACCTATTCCAGTTTTGCTCTGTTTGTTTTAGAAGTTCATTGACAGACACTGTATTTATAGGGACGATGTCGTTTTTCTTGAACATAGAAAAACAGATAAAGAATCCAACCAATAGTATCAATATAAAGATAAAAAGAAACTCTTTCTTTTTCATAATTCCATTATGTACCCTGTACCCCAGATGGTTTTTATGATCACTGGCGTATTGGGATCCTCCTCAATTTTCTCACGTAATCTACGAATATGTACATTTAGAGTGCCATCACTGAAAAAACTGTCGCCCCATACATTTTGAAACAATTGATCTTTCGTAATTACTTTTCCTTCATTTTGAAACATATAATAAAACAGTTTATATTCCATGGTCTTAAGTTTTAGATCAGTTCCGTTAAGATAAACCCTCATAGCAGGATTATCAATCTGAAAGCCGCCTACAGTCTTGACCGCAATATCTTTAGTGTTCACATATCGTTTAATAACAGCATTTACCTTTGCCAATAGGACGCTTAGAGTATAAGGTTTCTTGATATAATCATCACCACCAACGTTCAGAGCTTTCAAAATATCGTCATCACTTTGTCTTGCGCTGATAAATAGGATAGGACTATTGTAGTCCTTACGAAGTGTTTCACATAGGGTAAAACCACTTTCCTTTTCCAGGTTAATGTCCAGCAGAAACACATCTACACTATTTTCTCTTAGAAATATCAAGCAGTCTGCTCCATTGGTAACATACCAGGTTTTTACCTGAAAGGCATTAAAGTATTCTGCTGTAGCTTCTGCAAGAGCCTCTTCATCATCAACAATTAGGCAATTGTATTTCATCACTCTCACCTCTTTCAATTTCATAAATCCATTATATATTAATATATGGAAAAGGAAAACACTAAAAGTCAGAAGATACCATGCTTCAGTTTATTTTAGCAAAATTCTTACAAATATTTGGCAAGTAAAGTGGGGAGGAGGAGGAATATGATATGAAGTATAGTATTTTTGTGACTAATCATTTATAATGAAGATACTTCAAATCCAAGATATACTATGGATTGCAACACCATATTTATATTCAGAATAGCTTTATTTTATAAATTAAAATAGAATAGATAAGTTTAAAATAGGAGATATGATAATATGCATAATTTAATTAAAAATTGTGAAATTGAATACACTAAATCCTTTTCAACTTATATCGACGAGGTAAACATTATAAGATTTAGGGATAATAATATTCCAGATATGTATTATCATAATTTCACATTAATAAAAGACATTCTAACTGACGAAGCTTTAAATGACCTTATTATAGAAGAGAAGAAGCTTGAAAGACATGAGAACAAAGGTTATATTCAGCTTGAGTCTAACTTTTCCATAAATGATAAAGCTTTTTGTAGTGACGAAATTAAACCCACCATTTCTAAGTACTATTATATGTCAATTCCTACTAGCCATCATAGATTTCTAAAGGCAAAGGAGCAATGCGATGTCAAAGAAGCTATTACAGACGAAATAATGAAAGATGGTATACGTGTTGATATTTTGGCTAATTCAGCCGCTATGGGAGAAGAATTTGCAACAAAAAGAATACATAGAAAAGTTCAAATTTATAATTCATCTGAGGATTTGAGATTTTTTGTTTGCTATAATAATGGCACTCCAGTAGGAAATTGTGAGTTGTTTATAAAAGATAATGTAGCAAAAATAGAAGATTTTGATATTTTGGAAAAGTACCAAAGAAACGGTTTTGGTACAGCTGTGCTAAAACATTTGTTGCAACAAGCAGAGCAATTGGGTGCTGAAATTGCTTATGTAGTCACAGATAGTGAAGATACAGCCCAAGATATGTATGTTAAATGTGGGTTTACTCTAATAGGAGAAAAATTTCCTATATTTTTTGATTTAACCAAGAAAACATTGCTCTTTTAGAATATATGTTAACCATAAATGTTTTCAATATGAGCAATGTTTGAAAAGTTTTCTTCACTAACCATACACTCTGTAATTATTGAAAAGCACAAGGATATGCATGCGTTAAATGTAAATGTCATATCAGTACTAGGGGATGCTTCCTTTACCTCAAATGAATATTCTCTATGAAGATCATCGATATAGCTACATATGGATGAAACATTGTGATTTGTTACTATATTCTTATCGTAACAGGAATCAATAATTTCCTTTGAATTTTTGATATAGTTAATAAACAACCGCATTTCATAAACATAATGTTTTAGCATATTACCTGTGAAATACTCTGAATGGGCATAACAAAAAAAGTCCGAAAGGTAATGAGTTATTATTCCCAACCTTTCGGAGAAATTACTTGTACATTTATTACATTCATAGATTTTGGAGTCAAGAATACCTCTGATTTCTTCCTGAATAAAATCTTCGGAGTCTTTTTTATAGTGCGGAATATTCAAATATTTTGATGAAAGGTCAGGTTTTATACTTCCTAGTAGGAAACTGGCCGTATTGATTCTTACGTGAAATTCTTTTTCTATAATACGTTTTAATTTACTGGATATACATAAGTGAGTAAATACATCCATATAATTTCCCCCTTTTTTATAAAAATAGAAATAACTTATATTTTAAATATACGCTAGAAATGATAAAAGGAAATTAACTATAAGTAAAGTTATAGTTAATTCAAGTATCGACAATTCACAAGCCTTCAAAAATATTATTAAAGAATATTTTGAAAAGGGGTTGTAGTTTAGTTAGTATATGTATATAATAATTGTATAATCGAATAAGCGAGTATATGCATGTACAACTCAATTGATTAGAAAAGAGGTAGATAGATGGATAAGCTGATAGACGTTTTAAAAGCACTATCAGATGAGACGCGTTTAAGAATTTTGAACTTGTTATATGAAAAAGAACTCTGCGTTTGTGACATTATGGAAACACTGCAGATATCACAAGCAAAGGCTTCACGTCATCTGATATATCTGAAAAATGCTGGTCTTGTAAAAGACAGGAAATATGCTCAGTGGGCATATTATTCTATGTACAAAGATGAGCGGATGAAGTTCATAGATGGTTTGGTTTATGATAACTTAAGAAATTTGGAACTATACAAAAAGGATTTGGAAAACCTAAATAGTTGGTTGAATAATAAGAATATCCAGTGTGACTAATAATTTAAAAGGAGAGATTTTATTATGATAATTGAAATTTTTGACCCTGCAATGTGCTGCTCGACAGGAGTTTGTGGACCTTCTATTGATCCAGAGCTTATGAGAATGGCAACTGTTGTTAATGCGCTTAAAGAAAAAGAAATAATTATAAAGAGACATGGTTTGTCTAATGAGCCTCAGGACTTTATTTCAAATAAAGTTATTAGCGATATCCTACAAAAAGATGGAGCCGATATTTTACCTGTTACACTTGTAGACGGTAAAGTTGCAAAGACGAAGGAATATCCTACAAATGAAGAGCTTTCCAAGTGGCTAAACATAGATATTAGAACTAAGCCTACTGTAAAAAAAGGTGGTTGTGGCTGTGGGACTAAGGGGTGTTGCTGAATTGAACACAAAACTTGAAACATTTGATTTAGATAAAATAAAGCTAACAAAATATTTATTTTTCACAGGCAAAGGCGGAGTGGGGAAGACCTCCACTGCCTGTGCATTTGCCGTAAATTTAGCTGATAGCGGCAAAAAAATTCTATTAATAAGCACTGATCCTGCATCAAATTTGCAGGATGTTTTTAATACAGAGCTTGATGGAAAAGGTGTACCAATTGATGGAGTACCTGGACTTGTAGTGGCAAACCTAAATCCTGAGGAAGCAGCCAGAGAATACAGGGAATCAGTAATTGCTCCTTACATAGGAAAGCTACCCGAGAGTGTAATTGCCAATATGGAGGAGCAACTCTCTGGCTCTTGTACAGTTGAAATAGCTGCTTTTGATCAGTTCTCGAACTTCATTACTGACAAGGCAACTGAGGATAAATATGATTATATTATTTTTGATACAGCACCAACAGGGCATACACTTCGTATGTTGCAGCTACCATCTGCCTGGAGTAATTTTATCAGTGAAAGTACCCATGGTGCATCTTGTTTAGGTCAGCTCTCTGGGCTAGAAGCTAAAAAAAGCATATATAAGAACGCTGTTTCAAACCTTGCAGATAAGGACAAAACAACTCTTGTGCTGGTTTCAAGACCAGAGGAAACTCCATTGCTTGAGGCAGAGCGTTCAAGCCTAGAACTCAGCGATTTAGGTATAAACAACCAGCTTTTAATAATAAATGGGGTACTGGGTGAAGCCTCTGATGATTTATCAGAAAAAATTTCGGAAAAGCAACAAAACGCGTTAGAAAATATACCTCAGGGATTAAAGAACTTTAAAACTTTTACACTTCCACTACGTTCCTACAATATTTTAGGACTTGATAAAATCAGAGCTTTTTTTATCAGTGATGATTATAAAAGTGCTAATACAGGCACCAGAGCACTTAATCTGAAACAGATTAATGTGTTAATTGATGATATTTACGCATCAGGTAAAAAGGTTATTTTCACGATGGGCAAGGGTGGAGTTGGCAAGACGACTATTGCAGCGACAATCGCACTTGCTCTTGCTAAGAAAGGTGTTAAGGTACATTTGACATCTACTGACCCAGCGGATCATCTGAAATATGTAATTGAAGGTACTGAGAATATAACAATTAGCAGAATTGATGAAAAGCAAGAGTTACTAAACTATCAAAATGAGGTATTAAGTAAGGCACGTGAAACCATGAGAGAAGAAGATATTGCGTATGTAGAAGAAGATTTGCGTTCACCTTGCACACAGGAAATCGCAGTATTTAGGGCGTTTGCTGAGATAGTTGACAAGGCTGAAAACGAGGTTGTGGTTATAGATACCGCACCAACAGGTCATACGCTTTTATTGCTTGATTCTACACAAAGCTATCATCGTGAGGTGCAAAGAACTAAGGGAGAAACACCTATCTCGGTTCAAAGGTTATTGCCACGACTTAGGG